>OJHF01000137.1_pt1 | contig 22106 bp, 14 predicted proteins | sample 1594891 | NCBI WGS metagenome assembly OJHF01 (sample SAMN05416737, study PRJEB24817) | seawater metagenome | isolation source: Sea water | place: Canada:Atlantic | collected 2013-07 | reverse complement strand
AATTAATCAGAAAAGGATCTTGGGCGAATCGCCTCTTTATTCAGCGTCTCCCTAATGATAATTTAACTGATCAAATTACTGATATTCCTTCTCTCTTTTTAGGCCAGGGTGGCACCTTCAAAAAACTTATTCGCGAATACAATAGATGCGCCCAGAGGTGCGGATGAGAAGGTTTTCACCGGCGATCGCAAGAGTGGCCATGCCCCATGTCATCTTCGGCCAGTTGGTTGGTGTGCAAAAGTTCGAAGCTCTTACCGGCTTTGGAGACATTGGTGCTCCCGCCTTCGTCGAAGCAGAAGATTCGTGAGGCTGCGGAGCAAGGTTATGCCTTCGCCCAGCTAAAGATGGCAAAAACGATGCCTGAAATGCTTAACAGCGAAATGGCTGCCGAGCAAATTGCCGAGGCTCAACGGCTGAGTAGGGATTGGAAACCTCGTCCGCATCAAGGGAAATAGGCTCTGCCTCAATTCTCACTCAGGAATCACTTGTATCGAGCCCTCAAGCCACCTTCGTTCAACAATCCCTTTTGCTTAAGCGCGAGGACAGACTGGTTTGTCCTTTGAGCGATTTGAAGCTCAAGCGCACTTCTCCCCCTCCGCTGCGGTCCAAAGGCGGCTTCAAAGCCCTCCCACCAAAAGCACATTCCTAACAGTCAGTAGCAGTCTTGGTTTGCTTTGGGGGTGATTCCTGTTTAGTTTCCAGGAATGAACTTGCGTTTAAGCCTTGGGAAAACGATGACGCTCGCGATGTTAGCGGCCTTTACGGTTGGTTGTGAACCAACGACCGGGAGCGGTTCCCGAATGGAGGACGACGCTGATTTTGTGCGTGGGGAAAGCCACCTGGCCCGCAAGGACGTTGACGGTGCAGTTCTCTCCTTCCGCAAGGCGCTCGCCAACAATCCGGGCAACGCGGCCGCTCATTTCGAGCTGGGGCTGATTTTTTACGAGCCTAGTAACAAAAAAAAAAACTACGTTTCGGCCTGCTACCATTTCCAGCGGCATCTTGAGTTGCAACAGGACTCCAGCCGCGCAGACAACATCGAGGGCTTCATCAAGGTCTGCAAAAAGGAGATCGCCAAGGACATAGCCATGGCGCCCATCCCGCGTTCGGAGACTAACGCGATTCATTCGATGCGCACGCAGTTGTCCAAGGCCAATAGCGAAAAAAGCTACCTCAAGAGCCAAGTTGAGGCCATGCGCGGCCGGTTGCAGCAAGCCGGGGGCACCGTCCCAGAGGTCGCCGTGGCGACCGACAGTTCGCGGGCTTCCGTGAACCCGCGCGTAGCCCCGGGGCCCAATCACGAAGTCCGATCCAGCCAGACCCGGACTCACACGCTCGAGGTGGGCGAGAGCCTCTACAGCCTGGCCCGGCGTTACGCCGTTCCGTTCTCAGCTTTGAGAGCGGCCAACCCGCGCCTGATGCGCAACTCTCGCGACGTGAAGCCGGGCGTCACCGTTTACATCCCGGCCAAGCGCGCCCAGTAATCCATCGCCGTACGCCGCTTGGTCTTTCCCCAGTCATCCTCCTGTTTTGGCTGGCGATGAATGTCCTTCTGTGGCGCGCCGAGTATGGCGACACTGATCGGGGCAGCCGCGTCTCCAAAGACGTGGTGTTTAATAAAGTCTTCAACGCTCCCGACGCCTCTAACCTACGGGTTTCCCAGAACGGCATGTTGCTTGGCTGTAAGGGGTTGAAACGCTGCTGGCGTGCCAGACTCGATTCACCTCGGTGATGGCCAGGTTGCGTAAAAGGTAGGGGTAGATTTTGTGATCTTTGTTCGGCTTGCTCAGCGATGGCTTGGGAACCAGGGCCTCAATCCCCATGATCTAAATGAGGCGGCAAGTTCGCTTACGGCCGATACCCCAATCGTATTTGCGCAGTTCATGACAGAGTTTTCGCTGACCATAAAAAGGCCACTTCGTGTAGATTTCATCGAGATTTTTCATGATGAGTTCGTCCTGTTCGTCCACCTTTGTTTTGCGGGGTTTGAGACGGTTGCAATTTACTTCCAGAAGCTTGCACTGGCGGCGCACCGAAATGTCCGGGTGATCTTTTTCAATCATGGCCTTTCGCTGAGATCGATCCCCAGCCGATCGCACTTTTTTTTCAAGAAATTTCTTCGCGATGACGAGTAGCCCCACTTTACGCTCAAGTCGTGCGGTGAGTTTTTCCTACTCTGTATTGCTTCACCAACGGCGTTCTTACGCTCGAAGATTTCGGTCATGTGCTCTTCGAGTTCTTTCTTCCATGCACTCACCTGGATGGATGCGATGTCGTTGTCTTTTTCGATCTGTTAGATCGTTTGCTCATCTTTGGGGGCTTCCTTAGCCACACGAGCTTTAAACTCGGCCGTCAGATGCCTTCTTTTTCTTTTACTCATTTGGTCTTATTTCGGGGTAGTTGCCCCCTCAAAGACCATCGCTAAATTAAGATTGCTCTGGCTCCGTTTCCCAGGACCACTTTAGTCCTTGCTGGACTCCATATCCTGAGCCACTTCTGCGAATGATTTCCCGAGTTCTAAAAGGGTTACGATCTGAGCAACCACTGCCCTTCCAACGATCTGCTAGGGTTTGGCGATTTCCAAGCGGTAAAACTTACTTGTATCCGAGGTGTCGGAATCGGTCACGGTGCGCTCGTTACCGTCGTCGATCACGCTGCTGCCAGTGAAATTAATCCAGTCGGATGCCTGCAGGGTCGTGCTCGACTTCAAGTTGTAGGTGCGATCAGCAAAACGCGGACTGAAGACGATCCGGCTTTGCCCGGAATTCAGCGGGTCTTCTTCCACACGCCAATGGAAGTGGGAGAGCGCGTCATTGGGCACGACCCCGGCGATGAACTCGAAGAGATTGTTTTGGCCGTCGCCATCGGGATCAGCCGTTGGCGCCCCATTGGTGGTAGGATCAAGATCGAAGCTGCTGGCCCAAGTATCGTAGGGGTCAGCCTTGAGGTAGTCGTTATACATGGTTGCGACTTCATCTCCCGATTTGCCGAATTCGTAGATTTTGACCTCGTCGATGGATCCATTAAAGGGCTCGTCGTTGTCCCGAATGTCGCGCCCGATTCCCACCCCGATGGAGGCGCTGAGGTCGCGAATGATACCGTTTGCGGAGGCGGCAGGGCTTGGATTTCCGTCGAGATAGATTGCTCCATTCTCACCACTGCGGATGGCTGAAATGAAGTGCCACTGGCCATCATTGACAGTGGTGGTGGTGGAGAAGTTGAATTGATAGGCGTTGTTTCCGTAGAGGAAGAAGCCGACTGTTCCGTTGGCGTTGACTTTGAGTTGATACTGTCCGTTGAATCCCCCGTCACGCTGTTGAATAATGACTTGATCGGAGGAGTCGCTGGTTTTGACCCACGCGGTGAGGGTGAGATTCGTTTGGCCGCTCAGGGAGGGACCGGTGCCAGCGGTGACGAAGTCGTTGTCGCCATCGAAGGCTAGTCCGCCTGCTTCGAACCCGCTTGTCCAACTCGCGCCATTGACCGTGGCATCGTTGTTGTTGGGAGTGGAGTCGAGAGCAGTTGTGCCACTGCCGCTGTTCATTTTCCAGTGGGCGATGAGACCGGTTTCAAAAATTTCACTGCCGGTGGTGAACTCCCAGACTTCACCTGCAATGGTCCCGGATCCAGTGACGGTATCAACGCGCCAGTAGTAGACGGTGGAGGGTTGGAGTGGGAATTCCCAATCCGCCGTGGAGGTGGAGCCTTGGTATTCCGGGGATCCGGTGTTGGCGCTCGTGACGGCGGACTCCGTGGTGCCGAGATAGACTCCGTAGGAGGTGGCTGCACTAGCGGAGACCCAGCCCGCCCCAGGGGTTTGTACGCCAACCGCGCCATCAAAGGGGCTGGGGCTTTGTGCCGCGCCGCCAGCAACCAAGCTGAGGATCTCGGCTTGCGACAAGGCTCGGCTGTAAACGCGAGGTTCGTCTAGGTCACCAGTGAAGGATCGACTAGAATTGCTGGGGTCGCGGCCGATGTAGGTCGTGCCCCCGAAGGATTGGGAACCATGTCCCCCCACGTTGGTCCACTGTTGCAGGGTGCCATCGTGCATGTAGATGGTGGCTCGATCCGGTTTGACAACCAAAGCCACGAAGACCCACTGGTCCGCAGTGGGGACCAGCCCGGAGCTTAAGTGCCAGTTGCGGCCGTCCCAGTGGTAGCGAAGTGCATTGCCCGCGCCAAAGTTCAAGCCCGCAGCATTTTGGGAGCGATTGAAGATAATGCCCGCCGTGCCGTTTTGGTCGGCGGCGGGCCGTTTGATCCAAGCCGTGAGGGTGACCTCATCGGAATTCACGTTGAGGTCACTAGCGGTGATGTAGTCATCGACGCCGTCCATGGTCACGGCCTTGCCAAACTTACCTGCGACACCCATGACTGCGCCACCAGTCACAGGCCCGGTTCGGTCGAAGACCGAGGCATCATCGGCTTCAGTGCCGGAGGCTTCATCCAAGGGGAAATACATGCGCAAGGTGAGATGAGCGAAGGGTGGGCAGGCTTGCGCGGGGTCGGCTCCGCCAGTTCGGTATTGCAGATTGGCGGCTGGGATTCCTTCGGAACCATCGACTGGAGTGGGATCGCCTTCCTTCTGCCAGCTAATCGAGGCGTGATCGCCACCGCCGCCTTCTTTGTGGAGGACTTCGATGAAGTAGCGCCGGCCGGCGACGAGATCGACCCAAGCGGAGGGGCTCCGTTGATCGTAATTTTTCTCACCGGTGTAGCTGGAGCTGAAGAAAATTTGCTCGGCGTGGCAGGCGAACTCGGAGGGGCTCAAGTTGATCGCGATCTGATCATCGGCTGCTCCGTAGAAGCGGTAGCGCGCGGTCTCGCTGGGGACGATCCATCCGGTCCATCGCTGGCCGTAGTTATCTCCAAGCGAGCCTTGGTAGCTAACATTGATGGGGCCGGAGGAGTCGGGAGCGGTGGGATATTTCGCAGAGTTGAGAAGGTTATCGAGCGGGATTCCGGAGATGCCATTGTAAACTTCCTGCCAGAGTCCACCGGTCACGAGCTGGCCGATATCGGAGAAGCTGATGGTGGCGATATCTGAAATGAGGACGGTGTTTCCAGAGGTGTAAGTGAGCTGCCAATCACCCGCAAGGTAGGCGGAGGAGTTGGCGAGTTCGAGGGTTGGGAGGGTGGAGGGTGTGCTGTAGTTGACGCCGTCTTTTTTCCACTGAAAAAGGCGAGGCTCAGGTCCGGTGACCTCGGCCGTGAGCGTGATGGCTTCGCCGAGGGTCGTGGTGATACTTTGTGGCTGAGTCGTGATCGCGATGGGCGCGACGACTTTCGGCGCGGCGATGAAGCCGGAGGAAATGATCTCGATGTTGGTATTCGAGGGAGTGATCCAAGCGATTTCGAAGGGTTGGTCACCGCTGCCTTCTTTCATGCGGGCTTCGAGGTAGTAGTGCTGCCCGGCGGTGAGGGTGAACTCGATGGATTCTTGCTCGGGATATTTATCCCACTGGCCGGAAGCAGTCCAACCGGAGACGGAAGCGATTTCGGCAGCTCCTGCAGAGTCAGCTCCGGAAGAATTAAAGAGCAGTGAGCCCTGATCATCAGAAGAGAGGTAGAAGCGATAAGTGCCGGTCTCGGCAGGGATGATAGTAGTGGTGAGACGTGCGCCGAAGTTATTGCCAGTGGCGGTGCCTTTGAGCTGCGTCACCTGGCTGGACTCATCTGGGGAGTTGGGCCATTTCGCATCGGCGTAGAGTTCTGCGAGGTTGGTGCCATTGATACTACGAAAAACATCGTAGTTCGCGACTCCTGGGCTGTAGAGGCTTTCATCGACGCTCGGGAGAACCTCGATGCGAATGGGCTCGGTGGTGGTGATCGAGCCATCGGTGATTGTTAGCGTGACATCGTAGGTGCCGGGAGTGGGAAAATTGATCGTGGTGTCAGCTGTGCTCGCAGAGGTAAAGGTCGCGGTGGAACTCGTGGTCCAAGCGGCGGTGTAGCTCGCGGTGGGAGCACCGGAACCATCGGTAACTTCGAGGTCGAGATCAATCGATGATTGGTCGGTGCTGAGAGTGCGGTGGGCGAGATCATCCCACTGGAGATGGGGGACTTTTTGGAAATCAATAAGACGTTGGTTCGTGGTGTCGTATCCTTGAACGAGAGTGAGGCCTCCTGCGGCGACGCCTTGGTTGAGCGCAAAGTAGATTTCATCAGCTTGGCTACTTTCTCCTGGTCCGCCATAAGGACGGCCACGGAAGAAGGTCGTGGTGTCATCAGCATTACGCGAGAGCTGGTAGAAGAAGCGCCAGTTATCGTAGAAGTGCTGTCGCTCGCGGGTGTCGATTGCTGAAGCGGCGAGGGCGTAGAAATTCGGGCCCGGGCTATTCATGGCGTGAGCATTGAGGTGTCGATCATATTGCTCATTGAAGTAGCCTTTGAGGAGATTGAAGCGGTCGAGATTTGTGCCCGTGAAAGCACCCGATTGCTGCATCTGATGAGTGGTGAAAAGAACACCCGGAGTTCGGCCACCGGAGTCCCCGAGGCTGCCGGAGTCGATGTAGTAATTTATGTGGCCGGTGCCGGTGCTTTGGGAGCGCTTGTAGAAGTCCCAGATGATGTTGAGTTTGTCATCGAGAGTCGGCTGCTGCGTGGCAAAGGTGGCGACATTTGGAATGTCAGCGTGGCTCGTGGCATCGGGGATGAATTGCTTGGCCTCCCAGATGGGGTCGCCATTTCCATCCACTCCGGTGCGGACCTGGACGGTGTTATTTGCGTGATCGTAGTTGAGTCCGGGGGGGAGGGATTCGCCAGCGGGATCATTGGTAGCGTCGCCATCGAAGAGGAGGGGGTCGTAGCCAAAATAGCGGCCATCGAGCGGGCGCACCGTCATATCGACACCGGCATTTTTCGCCATCGCGAGACCGCCGGACATGTGGACGCCGACGATGTTAATCCCGCCGCCCCAGCCGTAGTGCATGTAGTCGCCAGAGACATTACCGTGGCCGACGATTCCGGGTCGAAGCGACGTGTAATATTGGTCCGCGTTATTTGACTGGGGCTGACGCCACCACTGGATTCGGTTGGCAAGTTTCTCGGCAGCGGATTGAAGGAGCGCGAGGTCGTCGATGTTTTGCTGAGTCGGCGGGCTTTCGAGTGTCTTGGTGTAATATTCAGCTAGGAACATCGTGCCGAGGCCGAGATACCAGTTCTCGAGATAGATGACACTGGAGCCGTCGTAGTGAGGGTTATCAGTGCCATCAAAATGCCGCTGCTCGACAGGAGAATATTGAGCACGCTCGATCTGATCTTTGGCGTTCGCGTAGACGGTATCGATGCCATTTCGATAAGGATGTGCTCCGGTGCTGTCATTCCAATGAGGCGAGGCGAGAAGCGCGATCCCTGCGAAGCCAGTGGGGTAGCCGATGTGCGAGCTGTCGGTGAGGCGCTGGTTCAGGGTATCGAGTGACTTTTCTGCGACGGCATCAAAGGTGGGCGAGTTGAGCGGGAAGGCGGGGGAAAAACCACCTGCAGTGCCGAGGGCGATATCGACCGTGGTGAGTCCCGTTTCGGCGCGGAGGACATTCAGCGAAAGGGTGCCGTCGGTGGCTTGCGCTTGGCCGATTGCCCAGCCGAGCTGACGCGTCACGCCTTGGAAATCTGAGCCGTTGTTATCAAAGGGAACGCCATCTGAACCGTAGATGAAGTCACCCACTTGCAGGCCTGCCGCTTCGCCAAAACCTCCAGTCGTGACGCCACTGACGCGGGCGAAATTATCGCCGGTGACAATCCGGAAAGTCCCTCCGATGGGACCGAGCGGAAAGTCGTAATCCGTGGGAGTGGCCGCGTGGATCGATGAGATGAAGAGAGCGAATGAGAGGAAAAATTTCACAACAGATTAAGGGGTGCTTTTTGGGAAAGTGAGAACGAGAGAAATGGGAGTGCCTTCAGCAGGGAGTCGCTTTTTCTGGGCGCGAAACTGGTCGTCTTTGCCGAGCTTTACGGCTTCGGGATGGCGGATGAGGGCGGAGGGGTCATCGAGAACAGTGATAAAGGAGCCCTCGCGCTCGGCGATGAATCCCCGGGTATCGAAGGCCGAGCCGGCGTAATTCCACTTGCCGGGGGAGAGGGGAGCGGTGCCATCGATGGTCTCGATGAGATCCGTGAGAAGGAAGCGGGCGTCGGGGCCATTTTTTCGCCAAGTGAGTTCGATCTTAGGCGACTGTCCATTCGCGCCGAGAAGGAGAACGGCGAGATGGAGATCGCGCGGATTCACCTTGGTCGTGAGGAGTGACTCGTGGGCCTTTCCTTTTTCGTGAACGAGAAGGTATTCCAGCATTTGCTCGCGCGCTGCGATCGAGACCGGGAAGGTGATGCTGCGCTCAGTGCGATGGACGATGATATCGCTGATCTTGAGTCGCTCTGCATCGAGTCTCTTGATATCAGGTCGGGTTTCAGGGGTCTTCTCCTCATTGCTCTCCGCAGTTGTTCCTTTCGGTTGGAACTTTCCCGAGGGGTCAATTTTTCCCTGCTCAGTAGCGGGTGACTGAGCTGCGAGGGGCAGCGCCAGTGAGATGAAAAGAAGGAATGCGCGGGGCATGGTGATCGTCCGAATGGTTCGGATTAATTGAAGTTCAATAACTTAAAACGAAAGAAAGCTGGTGACCACCCTATTAATCGGAACTGATAGGAATTTGCTTTTAGCGGGAGGGTCTTGAAGCCGCCGTTTTGTTGGAGGACGCCGCCGAGGCACTTCATGAGGGTGGACTTGCCGGCGCCCTTGTGCCCGGCGAAGGCGATGCGTTCTTTGTCCCTGATGGAGAAGGTGAGATCTTTGAAGATGACACGAGGTCCAAATTCAACGCGGAGGTTTTTGACGGCAAGCACGCGGGAGGGTTAGTCGAGGAATGCGAAGATGAGAATCAAAAAGCGAGGCGATCACTTTGGCGTCGCTGAATGGCTCATATGAAACTGGAATCCTGAACTCCGTTTGATCACTGACTGCACTGCTAGGAATTTGATCACTGTCCTTTCTGTTCTGCCAAAAAGCGGATCAGGTCGCGTAAGTCGGCGCGGCTCAGACCGGCGGTGAGCCCGGGGGGCATCAGTGAGCCCGCGTCTTGGCGAGCGGCGACTTGGCCGATTGAGATGGCTTGCGTGGTGCCGGTGGCCGCGTCACGGATCACGATGCGTTGTTTGTTTTCGGTGTCCACGTATCCGCCGATCACTTTGCCGGCTTTGGTCGTCAGCGTGGTCGCGGTGTAGCCCTCTTTAATTTGTCGCTTTGGCCACAGCACCGCTTCGATGAGCAGCTCGACCGGGACACCTGCGCCGACGGCGGTCAGCTCGGGTCCGAGGACGCCGCCGGCGTCGCCCATCTTGTGACAGGCGATGCAACTGAGGCCGGTGGAGGCGTAGACTTTAGCGCCGTTGGCAGCGTTGCCGCGGGTTTCCACCTCCGAACTCAAGGCGCGGACATAGGCCTCGCTGTGCTGGGGGATCCCGACGCTGCCATTTACCGCCGCGTCGCGCAGCAGGCGGTCGAGCGCTGGATCGTAGCGGCCGGCCGCGCCCAGGACGGCGCGCACTCGGGTCGCCAACTCCGGGCTGATCGCGGCCGTCCCCAAGGCGCTCGCCAACGCTGCGGCGCCGCCCTTTTGACCCAGGAAGGGGGTGACGATCAGACGCGTCTGGGCATCGTCGGTGGCCCTACGCAACAGGGCACTGGCCTGCTGCGCCGCCTTGGGCAGGTCGATTTCACAAAGCGCCCGCAGCGCGGCCTGCTGGATCTCGGGCGCGGGATCCCCGACCGCTTTGGAGATCGTATCGAGGGCATCCACACCGCGAAGCTGTCCGAGAGATTCGACCGCTGCGGCACGCAGTTTGGCGGGGGCATCGACGTCGGAGAGGATCTTGCCGATCCGATCTGTCAATGCGCTAGCCTTCCACTCTCCCGCCAGACGGATGGCGTGTGTGCGGACCTCCACGTTCTTACCCACTAACATTTGTTCCAAGGGCTCGGCCAGCTCGCCGGCTGGCCTGATTCCTCGAACCCGATTGGCTCCGACGAGGGCGTTCAGCACCAGCGGCTTGTCTGCCGCTCGATCCAGCGCCCAGCGCAGATCGTCTGGCGTGCCGATCTCGACTAGCAGGGTCATCAGACCGTTGAACGCGGCGGGATTCAATTCATTGCCACCGAGTAGCCCGCGAACCTGGGCGACGACGTCTTTGCCGCCATAGGCGCGCAGCACGAAGGTCAGGTTTGCCGGGCGCTTGAACTGGATTTTGCCATTCTTCAAGGCGGGGAGCCAATGCGGCGCTAGCGCGTGCGCGGTCTGGCTCAGCGCATAATTGGTGAAGCGGTCCATCGACTTGTCAGTGGCCTTGGCGGCAACCACCATCGACCCGGCACTGTGAATGTCGCTACAGGCCACGATTGCTTCAAGGCGCACGCGGGCGTTTTCATCGTCTATGCTATGGTCGAGCAACTCGAGCGGTGCTTGCAGGCGATCGCTCCATCGCCCGACGACGCGCGTCGCGTAGGCACGCGCACGGTAATCCTCCGCTGCCAGAAGCGTTTCGAGCAGCGGGCGGTTGACGACCTCATGCGATTCAAACACGCCCAGGGCTTCGAATAGATGATGTTCGGTATCCGGGTCTTTCGCATCGAGCCCTGCGATCCAAGCCTCCAGCGCCGGGATGACCTGCTTTGCAGGAAGGTCGGCGAGGCGGCGTTTTGCCTGGTAGCGCTGGTAGCGCCAGTCTGATTTCAAGTGTTCGCACAACTCCGGCGCGCCCATGTTTGAAAAATCGGGTGCCTTGGCAAGCAGGCGATCCTTGGCCGTGATGCGCCACACGCGACCGTGCGTTTTGTCGCGGTCGGGGTGCCGGAACGACGCCTGGTAGTGGCCGATGATCGGGTTCATCCAGTCGGCGACGTAGATCGCGCCATCGGGGCCGATGCGGATATCGACCGGCCTGAAAGCGCGGTGGGGGGTTTTCAATAGCGGCGGCTTGTTGGAGAGGCGGTGGCCGGAGCCATCGGTCGACCAGCCGAGGCGGTCGATGATGTGTCCGAAGTAACCCGCGATCAGCATATCGCCCTGGATATCGTCCGGAAGGTGCGGCGACTCGGCGAACTCGATGATCATCGATTTGATCTGAGTCTTGCCGATGGACATCCCGCCGCCCCATTGGCTGCTGATGAACTCGGTCTGCACCATGCCTGGCAACAGTTCGGAGATGCCCGGGCCGTTGCTCTTGATGAAGGGCTCGCCCCAGTGGCCAAAGGCGATCCCCCACGGGTTGCCGCCGCCGGCGGTGCGCCGGTGGGCATGGAGCTGGAGGCGTTTTGGGCGCAGTCGCCAAGAGCCGTGCTCATCAAGCCGGCTGATGCCCCACGGCGTCTCGACGCGCGAGAAGGAGTGCAGACCCTGACAGAACAACAACTCGCCGCCCGGGCTCCAGGTGAAGGAGTTGATGTTCTGGTGGGTGTCGCCTGTGCCGAAACCGGTGAGCAACACGCGTCGGACATCGGCCTCGTCGTCGCCATCAGTGTCCGCGAGGTGTAGCAGGTCGTTGCCCTCGCCGACATAGGCCCCTCCGTCGCCAATCGCGAACCCGGTCGGCATGTTGAGACCCCGTGCGAACACCTTCGTCTTGTCGGCGCGTCCGTCTGCGTCGGTATCTTCCAAGATCAGCAACTTGTCGTCCGGCGGATCAGTGGGGACGGCCTGAGGGTAAACCCAAGTGCAAAGCACCCACAGCCGTCCGGCCGCGTCCCAACTCATGCACACCGGGTTGGCGATCCCGTCAGTCTCGTCCGCGAAGAGGTTGGCTTGGTATCCGGGTGCGAGCTCGAACGAATTCAGCTCGGCAGCGGCCGAATTGTCTTTCTCCGGTGGGGCGACGGACAGCGGGTTCTGCCCAAGGGCTTCGAAAGAAAGTCCGGACCACAACAGCCCTCCAGCAATCAGATTGGCTAACGTTTGTCGTATCATTTGACGTTCTTTCTCAGTTCAAAAATCCGGGCTTGCGCGGCTTCGATGCGCGGGATGATGGCGTCGACCTCGATCGGGAACCAGCGTGGTTTGCCGGGTCGGTGGTCTTTGCTGCTGGGCTGCGTCTGGCGGTTACCATAGAGGAAGGCCCAGTTGGTCGGCCGCCAGTGGCGTCTCCAGAGGAAGTTCTTCTGCCCGATCTGTTCCCGGACCGCATCCCAACCGGTCGACAGTACCAGTGTCGGTTCGCCGGTGAATTGCTCGGTGACCAGCGACGCCCAACGTTCGTGGCCCGACGGCGTGAGTTGCAAACCGCCGATGGTCAACCCGCCCGTATCGAACCCGCTCAGGTCCACCGCGATCCAACCACGACGCTTCGCCAGCTTCACGATCGCTTGGGCGTAAGCTTCGATGGAAGCGTTGTGCCTCGTCAGATCTGGCAGATGCGGGTTTCCCTCCGCGCGGACGAAGGGGAACGGCGTGACCAGAACGATCTTCTCGGTGCGCGGCCGAACTTCTGCTTCGAGCAATTTTTCGTAGGCGCTGATGAACTCCGGCAAGAGCTCGACACCGTCCATCGCTTCCACCTGCCCGAAAGCTGCCACCGCCACTGTGGCGCCGACCCGATCGAGCATCTCGGCGTGGGTGCCGAAATTGCGCGGGCGCTGCTGACGATAGACCGTGTCCGCCTGCCAAGAGATGTCGCGGAAGTAGACGCTTCGCTCGCCGGCCGCACGGGTGAGATACGTTTCTAGGGCGCCCGACTCGATCTGCTTCACCATCATTGATCCACCGAGGAAGGCGAGAACGTCCCCCTCTTCCAAGGCGAAACCATCGGTGAATTTCGTCACCTGGGTAGCGGATCCCGGCGCCGCAGGGATCGCCCTTTCCACGACCTTGTTAAGGACGGCCAATGATGCGCCGGGGGCGTAGCGCCACTGGTTGGCCAACGAGAAGCTTTCCGTCCCGACGCGCAACGCGAGTTCCTCCGGCTTCCCGGCGATGCCGCCCGGCCAGCCGTGATCCATCACGCGCACCGCGATGGTATTCTCGCCCGCGCGCAACACGCCAGCGGGGATCGGGTAATTTCGCACGGTGAAGTGAGCCCCGGGGACTTCATATCCGCCGACGCGTTTCCCATTCACCCAACTGACGTCCATGTCGTCGATCTGGCCGAGGTGGACTGACGCTTTCGCCCCGGCCTGCGCGGCGCTGAGTTCGACCGTCTTGCGGAACCAAACCACGCCGTCGTAATCGGGCAGTCCCGCGTTTTCGAAATGCCCCGGAAGCTTCATCGTCTTCCACGCCTTGTCGTCGAAGTCCGGCTTCGCCCAAGCCTCGCCCTTCGATCCCGGGTCAGCGGCCGCGATCCGTTTTGACCAGTCGATGGCTGCTCCAGTTGCCGGCGCCGCGTCGCTGCGGGGTTTGATCCGAGGCTTTTTCGTGGGCTCTGCGGCCGGCTGCCCGACCCCCACCAACTTCGCGTCCAACTCGGCTTCGCCCAACCCGGCCAGTTGCACTGGTGGATCGTGGGTGAGCGTCGGTTTCCGGTAGTGTACCGTCTGTGGTGGCCCGCTGTGAATCTGTAGCGCGATCTGCCCTGAGCGCTCGCCTTCGTGATCGCGCACTGCGACGCAGAGCGTGCCATTGATCGCCGTCCAGATGCGGTCGCCAACCGCCAAGATTTCGTAGCGGTTCCACTCGCCCGGCTTGACCGCTTTGGCGGCTCGGTTGTTCCAGTCCAGCTTCCCGCGCCCGTGCTCGTGGTAGAGCTTTCCCCAAACCCCGGCGCCGACGTCTGCCTGGTATCCATGCGCCTGACCGTGAGCGTTCGCCTTCTTCGAGCGGAACTGGATTCCCGCGTTACGATTGTCCGGCGTCAGCTTCACTTCGACGACGAAATGGAAATTTTCCACTGGCACCGCCGACCAGAGGAACTCGTTCTTCGCCACCCGTTTGTCAGAGTGCCCGATGATCGCTCCGTCCTTCACGGACCAGAACCCCTCATTGCCGGACCAGCCAGTCAGATCCTCGCCGTTGAAAAAGGATCCTTCGGCGAGGGGCTTCTCGCTCTCGGCATTCGACGAACGTCCGAGAGTTACAAATAGAACCGCCGTCAAAGTAGCGGTGATCGTTTTCATGTTCATTTTACCAGTGACTATCGATGAATCGAGATCATGCCCAGAATCGCGACATCCCAACAAGCTCTTCTAGGCATCATCAATACCCGAAGGCTGGATTAACCTTTCAACAATATCATCAAGGACTTCCCAGCCATCAGGTGCAGAGGACCACAGCGAAAATGACTGCTACTGCTGGGAATTTTCTTTTGGGGCGAGGAGCTTGAGGGTGCCGTTGAAGGGATAGCAGAGGGAGAGAAAGGGTGTTGGCTAGCGTCGCAATCCGTTTGTTTACAGTCCGCCTTTTGAAGCGACATCCAGCTCGCGTTGTTTTTTGAGTTTCGCCTTTAGCTCATTTACTTTTTCTGGATTCTTTCCAGCGACGTCGGTTTTCTCATTCGGGTCGTTGCTGAGATTGAAGAGTTCGGCTTTTGGCATGTCGGGCGAGTCGCGATTCTTGGATTCGGTGAGAATGAGCTTCCAGTCGCCATTTCGGAGTGCCGAGCGATTTCCGCCGGGGCCCGTAATGTGGAGGTTTCGGTTGGGCAATGGTGCTTCGCTAGTCAGAGCGGGCCACAAATTCACGCCGTCCCATTTTAGTTCGGCTGATTCTATTTTTACTTCAGCCAGGGCGCAGAACGTCGGCATCCAATCGACGACGCAAACGGGCGTTTCGAATTCAGTGCCGGGCTTCAATTTGCCAGGCCAGCGAGCAATGGTCGGGACGCGGATTCCGCCCTCATAGAGCGAGCCCTTTTGGCCGCGGAGCGGGAGGTTGTTTCCGGGGATCTTGCCATTGGGACAGTCGTCGTCGGGATATTTGGTATCGTTATTTTGCGAAGTGGAGCCGCCGTTGTCGCTGGTGAAAACGATGAGGGTGTTTTCTTTTTGCCCGGCTTTATCAATGGCGTCGACGATCCGACCGACTGAGGCATCGAAGTGCATGATGCAGGCTGAATATTGGCGGGCGACGTTTCCCACGATTTTCGCTGGGACTTTCTCCAGCCATTCGTCCGGCTCGCGAATGGGCAGATGGACGGCGGTGAATGGAACGTAGAGAAAAAATGGCTTGGGTTTTTCTGCGGAAGTTTTTTCGTTGATCCACTTCACGGCTTCATTTGTCAGCAAATCGGTGACGTGGCCTTTTTCATCGATCAATTGATGATTCCGGTGCCAGGTGACCGAGTAATCGCCCTTTTTGTAACGATGGTTGTAGGGCGCAATCCCACCTGCCAGAGAGCCGTAGCTATGATCGAACCCATAATGATTCGGGCCCCACTCCGATTTTGATCCGAGGTGCCATTTCCCGATCAGGGCAGTGGAATAGCCCACTTCGCCGAGTGCTTTTGCGACGGTCACAGTTTCGAACGGCAAGCCCTGATTATTGATCGGGGTGGTGATTCCGAAGCGGCTCCAATACCTTCCAGTGAGAAAGCCGGCTCGTGTCGGGCTGCAAACAGGAGCGACGTAGTGCTGTTTTATGTCGATCCCTTCGGCCAGCAGCTGATTCAAGTTGGGAGTCGGAGTGTTCCCACCGTGAAACTCCACATCGGCCCAGCCAAGATCGTCGGCGATGATGAATACAAAATTTGGCTGTGACTGAGCGTTTGCGAAGGCAGAGCAGGCGAGAGCTAGGAAGGAGAGAATCTGTTTTTTCATTATTGCTAGTAATTTACTTTTGACGGGAGGGCTTTGAAGGCGCATTTGGACCGGAGCGGAGGGGGGCGAAAGGGGGTTGTTTTGAAAGAAGAATTTTCAATGACTTTGCTAGCTCTTCATCAGGAAAATGGAGGGCATGATCACAAATAGAAACTTCAGTCTTAGATTGAAAATTATCATCTAAATATTCATTATTAGACGTTGGATGAAATACGTAAAAACCATGTTTTACGTCTAACTCTTTCAAACGTGGATTGATGACCTCTGCAGCTTCTTTAAAGAGTACATGGAACATATTTGTATGAGGAACTTCAGGATAGGTGCAGATACCTTCAAAGCTATTAATCACCTTGGCGACTTCTATTGCTCGCGCGCAGTATTCTGGAACTTTAGGCAGCGTATCTTGAATAGCTGATCTGGCAGAAATAATATTGGGGAATTGAGTAAAGAGATTCCCTCCATGTCTTCTAAGCCATACCTTTGACTTTTTTATAAACTCTGAACTTCCAGTAAGAATTGATCCTGGTAATCCATTGAGTGTTTTGTAAAAAGAAACATATACTGAATCGAACTCAGACGAGATTTCATCAAGTGGCCTGTTGTAATAACTGGCACACTCCCAAAGCCTGGCGCCATCTAGATGGACAGGAATCCCCTGCTCTTTACAGTGAGCTAGAACTTCTTTCAGTTCACTCCAAGTTGGCAGCACGCCGCCAATCTCTCTTTGGGGAAGCTCATAGAGTAGAGCTGAAAGGTCTTTCTTAATGAGGTCTGGTTTCGTTATCACTCGATGAGACTCTCCAATAAGGATTGAGCTCATACTATGAAGCTTTTCATAGCCACCTTGCTCATGTATCTCTAGATGACTTAACGGATGGAAGCCAAGTGGCTTGCTATCATTTTGATCAAAGTATATTTTAAGGGCTATTTGCTGTGCCATAGTTCCTGATGGTATGAAGACTGCTGCCTTATGACCTAGGAGTGTTGCCATCTCATTTTCAAAATCAGCGATGAGCTTACCGCCGCCATAGAAGTCTTGCCTCTCTTCAACTGCAGCAACTTTAGCTAAGTGCTCCAAAGTCTCTTTAGGTGTGAGTCTCTTACTTCCAGGTAGCGTATAGTTCTTCTTCATTTCTTTATCTCTTCTATAAAATTAATAATATTACTACTGCTAGGAATTTTCTTTTGGCGGGAGGGTTTTAAAGCCGCCTTTGGAGCGGGCCGGAGCGGATGGGGGAAAGAGGGGGTTGGTCGCTGAGAGGATCGCAGTGGTGAAATGAGAGTTTGCGGGGGCCTCAGCGCTTTGCTTATTTCAACTTGAAAAACAATCTGGTAGAATTCATTCGATCTCTGTGCCAATGCCCTCGTTGTCAAAGTAAAGAGATGCACCCAAGGGCATTTCACTCGCATCAATTTGCTTTTCCGCCTCGGACTTTACTCAGATCTCTTCGCTACTTCTATCAGCTAGTGTTTCGCATTGGTATTAGACCAAAATCTCGTTTACCACCCGCGATTTCTCCACACCAGTCAGCCGGAAATCTAATCCTTGGAACCGGTAGGTGAAGGTCTCGTGATTGATCCCGAGTTGGTTCATCACCGTCGCGTGCAAGTCTCGCACGTGGACTGGATTTTCGGCGACGTTGTAACTGAAATCGTCGGTCGCGCCGTAGCTAAAGCCCGGTTTGATCCCGGCACCTGCCATCCAGATGGTGAAGCAGCGCGGGTGGTGATCACGACCACCTTCCGGGCTATCCCACTTGCCCTGACCGGCGACACCGCGACCGAATTCTCCTCCCCAAATGACGAGTGTATCGTCTAACATGCCGCGTTGTTTCAAGTCTTTGATCAGCGCAGCACTCGGCTGGTCGGTATCGCGACAGCGCGCGGTGCACCAGCTTTTCAGGCGGCTGTGGTGATCCCAGTCCGGGTGGAACAGTTGGATGAAGCGCACCCCTCGCTCGGCGAGGCGACGCGCGAGAATGCAATTGGCTGCATAGCTTCCAGGACGGCGCGAATCGGGCCCGTAAAGATCGAACACGGACTCCGGCTCGTCGCTGATGTCAGTCAGTTCCGGCACGCTCGCCTGCATGCGGAATGCCATTTCGTACTGCTGGATGCGCGTCTGAATTTCTGGATCACCAGTCTGTTCGAAGCGCAGCTGGTTGAGTTCGCCGAGCCTGTCGAGCATCTCGCGACGCAGGTGGCGCGGCAGGCCGTCGGGATCTCTCAGATACAGGACCGGCTCCTTGCCACTGCGCAGTTTCACGCCTTGATAGACTGACGGCAGGAAGCCGCTGCCCCAGTAGTGATCGTAGAGCGGCTGGTCGCTGCCGCGCTTCATCTTGGAAAGAAGCACCAGGTAGTCCGGCATGTCACGGTTCTCGCTACCGAGCCCGTAGCTCACCCAGCTGCCCATGCTCGGGCGTCCGGTGAGGTGGTGGCCGGTGAGGAATTTCGTCATCGCCGGCGCGTGGTTGATCTGGTCGGTCACCATCGATTTCACGAAGCACAGATCGTCGGCGACCGAGGCGGTGTGCGGTAGCCACTCGCCAATGGTCGCACCGGACTTGCCGTAGCGCGCGAACTCGGTGTGCGAGGGCATGATCAGCTGCGGTTTCCCTTTGGTCATGCCACTGAGGCGCTGTCCACCACGCACCGAGTCAGGCAATTTCTGACCGGCGAGTTTCGCCAGCCCGGGCTTGTGGTCGAAGAGCTCAATCTGCGACGGCCCGCCAGACTGTGTGAGGAAGATCACCCGCTTGGCCTTGGGCGCGATATCGATAGGCACCTTGGCAAGCAAGGAATCAAGCGCCATCGCCCCGAGCGAGAGCCCGGAGCACTGGCCGAGGAAGTAGCGGCGGCTGGTGGAATTCATGATTCAATAGCGGGGTTGGGGGGCATCTTGCTCTGTTTACTCATGCGTCAGTGCCTCGTCGAGGTTCAGGATCAGGTTCGCAACCAGGGTCATCGCCGCCTTCTCTGCGTTACCTCCGGCGGAGAAATCTTCTGTGGCCTGCGCGTCTGTTTTGTAGAACGCGAGCGCCTTCTGCCGCTGCAGCTCGCACACCTGCAGCTCGCGCTCCGACGGTTCACGGCTCAGCACTCGGCGGTAGATCTCTTTCACATCGAAGGCTGCGAGTCGCCGCGCCGCCTCCAGCGAAGTCTTGTCATTGAGCAATGTGAGGGCGTGTAGCGGCGTGTTGGTCCGCCGCGGCGTCACCTCGCAAGTGCGCCGCATAGCGCTGTCGAACAAGAATGTCGGCGCGCTGCTCCTACGCCAAAAAGCATACAGCGTGCGCCGGTAAGCCGCGGGTCCGAGCGACGGCCGGTAGGTGAAACGCCCCATGAACTGGTCGCTCCAGATCCCGGGCGGCTGGTATGGGAACACCGGTGGGCCGCCCTTCGCCCGGTTCAGCAGGCCACTGGTCGCCAGTAGCGAGTCGCGCAACATCCACGCCGGGAGGCGGTAGCGAGCACCGCGCGCGAGCAGGCGGTTTTGCGGGTCTCTGTCTAACAACTCCTTGGACACAACCCCACTCTGACGATAGGTGTCGCTGGTGACGGTGAGCTTGATCAGATGCTTCACATCCCAACCGCTGTCGACGAACTCGACCGCGAGCCAATCAAGGAGCTGCGAGTGCGTCGGCATCTCACCCTGAAGTCCGAAATCGTTCGGAGTTCGCACCAGTCCCGCTCCGAAGAACAACTGCCAGATCTGGTTGGTGATGACGCGTGCCGTCAACGGGTTCCTCTTCGACACGATCCATTTGGCCAGCGCAATCCGATCGCGAACCAAGTTATCCTCAAACACCACGGGCAGAACCGCTGGCTTCACCTCGTCGCCATGAGCGTCCCACACACCGCGGACCAGGACGTGCGACTTGCGCGGAACCTTGCGTTCACCGAGCACCATCACCTTCAGCTTGCCGTTAGCCTTGTTAATCTCGTTGAACTGCCGCTTCACCTCAGCGTGATGCCTCGCCGCTGCGCGGTATTCCGCGTCGTCCTCGAGGAACTGAGCGAGCAACTTGTTGCGCAGCTCGCCCTCAGGTTTCTCGCCGTCTGCGAGCAGCTCCATCGGCATCTTGCCGAGGGATCGGACAGCGCCACCGCGCTGGTCGGTGAGCGCCAGGCGGAATCTTCCAATCAGCGCACGCTCTTCCAGCGAGCGATGCATCAATACGATATCGAGAGTCTCATCCCCACCTAAGTTCAGCGGCTCGGACAACTCGAATACCGCCCGGTGAGGTTTGTCTGCCGGGTGGCTACGCGTCGTCCATCCGGTGCGCGGGTCGTCGTCGAGTGTGCCGCTGATGCTGGAGTACTTGCTGTCACGCCCCTTGCCATTGACATCCGCGACCGCCTTTGCCAGCTCGAGATCCCGCACCTGCGTCGAGCCCTTCTTGCTCACGCGCAATTTGACGTTTGTTAGGATGAATTCGCCGTCATCGGTGAACGACAATTTTCCGTCCTTGTGGGAGGCGTGCGGGAAGACCTCAAGGCGAACTCCAGTGATACGATCTAGCTCGGTCTCGCCCGCCGAAACACTGAAATCGTCCTGCACCGGAACGCCCTTTTCGACCTGCACGGTGCCGTCAGCGATAGCTCGAAGCCGCGAACCTTCCTTCGAGGTAACTTTCACAGGATGCACAATTTCCCATGGTTCGAATCCGTTTTTTACTGCTGCTTGCTGTGTCGTAAGCCAGCGCTCGAAAGTAGGAAAACGCGACTCACGTAGCGCGCTGAACGACGCGCTCGATTGGTCGAGAAATTTCTTCGCCTCGGCGAGCGCGCGCGCGGAGTACGGCGATTTATAATCCATGTAGGGCTTTGCCCCTCCGCCCGCCTTGCCGTCCTCATCGATGCTGTCGAAGAACGCGGTTAGACTGTAGTAATCGACCTGCGAGATGGGATCGAATTTGTGATCATGACACTGCGTACAACCGAGGGTCAATCCGAGAAACAGCGTGCCGGTCGTGTTGGTGCGGTCGAGCACGTAATCGACGCGTGATTCGGCGGGATCCCGGCCGCCCTCGCCATTGGTCATGTGGTTGCGGTGGAAACACGTGGCGAGAATTTGCTCGGGCTTCGCGTCCGGGAGCAAGTCACCGGCGAACTGCTCGATGGTGAACTGGTCGAAGGGCATGTTCGCATTGAACGCATCGATCACCCAGTCGCGCCACGGCCAATTGCTGCGAGTCGCGTCGGCCTGAAAGCCATCAGTATCGCTGTAGCGCGCGCCGTCGAGCCACCACATCGCCATGCGTTCGCCGAAGTGCGGCGAGGCGAGCAGTTCGTCGATCAGTTCATCGAAGCCTGTCTCGATTTGATCCATGGTCGGTGGCAATCCGGTCAGGTCGAACGCAAGTCGGCGCCTCAGGGTGTGATCCGGAGCCAGCGGTGACATTTTGAGGCCCTCCAATTTAAGTCGCTGCGAGACAAAGTGATCGATCGGGTGCGCGTCCGGTCCTTTGATGATCCCTCCTTTTACTGGTGGCACGAACGACCAGTGTTTTCCCCACTCGACACCTTCACGGATCCATTGCTCAAGGACCGCAATTGCCTCCGGTTTGAGTGGCTTTTTGTGGGAATCATCCGGTGGCATGAACTCATCGGGATCGTCTGATTTCACCCGCTTGATCAGCTCGCTCTCCTCTGGCTTGCCTGGAACGATCACCTTGGCGATGGCGCCTTCGCGCGTATCGAGGCGCAATTTCGCCTTGCGTGCAGCGGCGTCGAATCCGTGGCAGGCGAAACAGTTGTCAGAAAGAATGGGGCGCACGTCCCGATTGAAGTCGACGGGTTCCTCAGCAAGGACTGTGGACCATGCTGCGAGAAGGATAATGGAGAACTGTGTGGGGCGGAGGAACCTCATGAGGATGTTTGAAACTACGGGATTACTGAGGCAGTCTTCCATGTTGAGACAGAAAATGTCTGATCAGTCTCACGTTTTCGGACGATTCGCGCTATCGGGTTTTGATTGTGGCTGGGCGCTTTTGCATTTCGGTTACGCGTTTGGGGTGTGTTTTGGCTAGGTTTTTGGATTCTTTGGGGTCGAACTCTAGGTTGAAGAGTTGGGGAGCCATTCCGGCAATTAGTTTCCAGGGGCCGTTTCGGATGGCTAAGCGGTTGTAGCCGTCGTGGTTGATGACCCCGGGACGGTCAGGGAGTTCGGTCTTTTCGCCGGCAAGCAACGGGAGGATGCTGGTGCTGTCTTCGGCCGCGCCTTCGGGGAGATCTTGATCTAAGATGTCGGCGACGGTGGCCATGAAAACTGCTAGGAGCCTGTCGGAGTTAGGACAAGTTTTACAGTGGATTCAGTGATCAAGCGGTGGAACCGGCTGAAGACCGAGATGATGATACTCCGGAGCGATAT
>OJHF01000136.1_pt1 | contig 22184 bp, 18 predicted proteins | sample 1594891 | NCBI WGS metagenome assembly OJHF01 (sample SAMN05416737, study PRJEB24817) | seawater metagenome | isolation source: Sea water | place: Canada:Atlantic | collected 2013-07 | reverse complement strand
AGATCGTCGGCAGCGTCAGATGTGTATAAGAGACAGCACCACTATCGACAATAACGGCACCTTTAACTTCACCGGCGGCACTTTGAGTGTAGATACCTTTAACGGCGATCTCGATAATACTGGTGGCTTCTTATCGCCCGGTAACTCACCCGGCACCACCACTATTAACGGTAACTATTCTCAGGATGAGTTTTCAACACTGCTGATCGAAATCGCCGGCACTATGGCGGGCTCTGAATACGACGTGGTTGACGTTACTGGCGATACATCACTGGATGGTACGCTGCGTCTGGATTTACTTGATGGGTTTGCACCGGTCATAGGCGATGCTTTTGTTATTTTAGAATCGGCCAATATTCTGGGTGCATTTGATGGCATCTACTCGACTACTGCATTGGGTGAAGGGCTGCGTTGGGAGCTTGAAGTCGACAACATCGCCGGCAATGAGTTCCTAGTTGCGCAAGTCTCTGCAGTCCCCGTCCCCGCCGCCCTCTGGCTGTTCGGTTCTGGCTTAGGGCTGCTGGGTTGGATGCGACGTAAGCCAGCTGCTTAACTCAGCCCGACAATGATTCAAAAAGCCCAGCCCAGTGCTGGGTTTTTTATTGGCACTTGCGGTCACACCCAGGCTGCAACCGCAGCAGACAATTTAACGAAGGTTCGCTACCTCTCCCACCCTCTGCTCCTTAGATACTGCCGCGGACTCCGTAAACACATACATATTTCCTGTGAAATCACCCTGAATATCCATCGACATTTTCAGGTGTTCGGTCAGTAGGTATGGGTTTAGCAGGTTGATGAATGTAATGAATGTTACGGTCATCATGCTCGATTAGAATAGTGCTCCAGCGTGTCGGCCTTAGATGCCTTGAGTCAGTTGGATCTGTCCGAGTTTATTACTCATGCATTCCCTTATACTTGTGGCTCATTAGCAGCTGTTCGGGCCGTTTTGCTGCTCTGGCTCAGAAAATACTCAGAATGAGTTTCGTCTGATGGGGCTGTGCGATTACACTACTGTCATAACTTTTCTACCGGAAAGAGTATGCGTGTTAATTTTTTAAAAAGAATTCATTTTTTATGTTGCGACTAATTGTAGAAGTACTTGAAGCCTATGGGCTTTTTGCTCTCCGTATCGACGAAGTCGGTAGCGGGATTATTAATCAGACCTGGAGACTCGAGCTTGATGACGAGCGGACATTGGTGTTGCAAAAGGTGAACCCCATGTTTCCGGCATCGGTGAATGACGATATAAGCCAGTTGACGGTGCATCTCAAGAAAAAGGGATTGCTAACACCGGAACTCATTCCGAACTTGAAAGGTGGCTTTACCACCGAGTACGCCGATGATAACTGGCGACTCATGACCTATGTGCCTGGCAAGAGCTACGATGGGCTGGAAACGCCAGAGCAGGCTTACGAAGCAGGCGCTGCACTGGCACGCTTTCACGCAGCGGTAGCTGATCTCGATATAGTATTCAGTAATCAGCGGCCGCATGTGCATGACACGGTACGCCACATTCAGAATTTATGTGATGCTTTGGAAGAGCACGCTGACCATACGCGCTTTGCCCATATTGTGCCGTTGGCAGGAACCATCCTGAGTTCAGCGGCGGCATTGCCGGCTATTAATCTGGATGCTGTGCGGCTGGTACACGGTGATCCCAAGATTTCTAATCTGTTGTTTGACGATGCGGGTAAGTCGCTGTGTTGGGTCGACCTCGATACGCTGGCGCATATGCCGCTGGCATTGGAAATGGGCGATGCCTTCCGCAGTTGGTGCAACCCGGAAAGCGAGGATGCCGAGACGGGGGAGTTTTCGCTTGAGTACTTTACTGCTGCAGCGAACGGATACGCAGAGTACGCGGGCGACTTTCTGGAAGCTGGCGAATGGCGTGCTTTTATAGACGGCACGCAGACCATTCTGGTGGAGTTGGCCGCAAGGTTTTGTGCCGATGCACTTAACGAGAGTTACTTCGGCTGGGATCAGAGAAGGTTCGTTACCCGCGGTGAACACAATGAGGCCAGAGCGCTGAATCAATTAAAGGTGCTGGAGTCGTTTCTGAATCAGCACGAGCAATGCACCGCAGCGCTGGAGCAGGCATTTAAGCGCGGAGCTTAATCATTGCTCCAGGCATCGGCTTCGATAACGCTTTTTCTGTAGTGTGAAAGGTTATAAAGCAGTAATGCCAATGCGACCACGCCGGTGGTTCCAGATACCCAGGCAATTGAATAGCGCAATGCTGCATCGTCTTTAAACACATAGTCGGTCATCATCGCAATGGCGGATGACCCGATTGTGAGCCCCAGTACATTGGTCACAAAGTAATACATAGCCACTGTTTGTCCGCGCATTTGGTTGGGCACAATCATCATAAGTGCGGCGGCCGCAGTAGCGGATGGCATGGCGGCACCAAGTGTGACAAACACCAACATTAGCAAAGCCAATTCCGGGGTAGGCATTAATGGCGCCAGTGTTGCTGACGGTACTAGAATAAATGCGCCGAGAATCGTTACGCGCATGTGCCCCGCACGACGCCCGCGTTGATACAAACGCTGTGCCAGCCAGCCGCCGAGGTTCACTCCGATGGGTCCAAACACCAGCACCACCAAACCATAGGCCATACTGACTTCAGCGATACTCCAGCCCCATGTGCGGATGAACATGGTCGGAATCCAGAACAGAAATCCGTAGCCAACAATCGTAACCACTGACATGCCCAAAAACAGGCTCAGGTAAGTGGCTTTTCTATCCAGCAAAAAGCGCATGACATCTTTCATGGGAAGAAAGTCGGGTTGACCATCAGCGGTGGTTAGTTTGTCATGCCGTGCAGGCTCCTTTACCGTCGCCATCAATACCGCAATTAACAAACCGGGCAGACCAACCATTACAAACACTGCCTGCCAGGGCTGTAGCGTGCCGACCACAGGCAATTCAATGGGCGGCGCTTCGAATACCCAGGCGATGATCTGCCCGCCAATGACCATTGCCACACCGGCACCCAAGGAGACGCCCATGTTGTAAAAGCCAATCGGGCGGGCGCGTTTATTGCGCGGGAAGTAATCACTGATAAGCGACAGGGCGCTCGGGTTCAAAGAGGCTTCGCCAATCCCCACACCAACGCGTGCCAGAAACAGCTGAGTAAACGTTTTGGCTAGACCGCAGGCTGCCGTCATGATGCACCAGATGGTAATGCCCACAGCAATAATGCCGCGACGACTTTTGCGATCGGCTAAGCGACCAATGGGCACACCGAGCAGCGTGTAAAAAATAGAAAAGGCGAGACCCAATAGCAGACTAATTTGGGTGTCGCTAATATCCATATCTTTGCGGATAGGTTCAATGAGTAGGGCGAGAATCTGGCGATCGAGAAATGAAAAAACATAGGCCAGCGTGAGTACGCAAACAACATACCAACCATAGGTTGGGTTTGGGTACTCAGGGGGTTTGTTCTCGCTCATACAAATTCTCAAGACTTTAGCTTGAGAATCATACTACAACGCTTTCTGAGCTTAATGGCAGTTCAGGCAGGTTTGCAGACGGGTGAGCAATTGTTGGTTGGAGGCTACTTCTGCCATCGGCGTTTGCTTATGGCAACTGTCGCAGTCAAGCTGATTGGCATAAACCACATCGTGAGCCACTTTGTAGTGCCAGTAGCCATCAAGATCTAAGGCGGACTTTTCGGTACTTATAACCTCGAGCTCTCCTGTGGGAAAGCTGCTATCAGCGGCAGCAGCAGCCCCTGCAATACGGCCGATGTACACCGAGGGCCCCAGAAATGTTCCCGAGCCGCCATAGCTGCCATTGATGCCGGCAACCCCGGTGAGTTCGCCAGCCGCATACAAGCCGGGAATGACTTCGCCCGTCGTACTTAACACCTGTGCGTTTTTATTAATGGCCGGGCCGCCCATGCTTTTGCGGGTTAGAGGGTGCAATTGCAGTGCGTATAACGGCGGATTGCTAATCAGTTTACGTGCGCTGGTATTGTAGGTCTGAAGGCTATTAAGCAGTGACGTATGCGTTATACCGAGCTTAGCAGCAAGCTCTTCAGGGTTGGCAGCGGTGACGATGAGTGCTGGGTTATTAATGATCTCATCACGAACACTGTTGGTGTTGAGCCAGGCGGCACCCCGCACGCCGAGTTTTTTTGCGCCATCGGTATCAAACACCATCCAGAACTTTTGCTGAACCTGGGCGAAAACTGCTTTCTCAATGTCTTTGCTAGGCAGGGCTTCATCGACAAACCGATTGCCTTCTTCACTTATCAGCATGGCTTGGCGATTGGTTACGGTGAGGCCGCGGGTGTTGGTGGCATCACGCGGGTCCGGTATGCCGTTAACAAATGTCTCCTGATGATCCATCCGTTGCAGTTGCGCACCTGCTTCAGCAGCCAGCAGATAACCGCTGCCATTAGCGAACTGGCCCGAACCTATAAGCAAGCGTCCGGGACTGCTGCGCGGTTCCCGCCAATGGCTTGTTACTAAATCAATATTGCTTTGAAAGCCACCGGTGGCAAGTACAATGCTACCGCCGTAAAGCTGGAATGTGCCGCCTGTGCGCAGGTTGCGGGCCTGTATACCAATAACCCGGTCCTCCGCCAGTAACAGCGCATCGGCATTAATGCTCCACAGAAAGCGTATGTTGGGTTGCTTAAGTGCTTCGCGCAGCATCGGCAAAACCACATGCACAGCAGTGCCTTTGGTGAAATGAAAACGCGGTATCGAGCTCTCGGGTGTTGGCAGAATAAGCTTAAACTCGACGCCGAGTTTAACGAGCCAGTCGTAAACTTCAGTGCCGGAGTCTTCTGCGTAACGCTTTACCCATTCGGGGTTGGCATCTTCACCCCAGGCGAGCAGTTCCTGTGTCGCCAACTCCGGCGAATCCTTAATGCCCTTGTCACGTTGTAGGGCGGTGTCCACCATGGCAAGCCCGCCAGCCTTCACGGCATGGCCACCACCCACAGAGTTGGCATCCAACACAATAACTTCTGCCCCCTTATCGGCCGCCTCGAGCGCTGCAGCAAGGCCTGCTATGCCTGCACCCACAATAATGACATCAGCTTGAGAGGTGATCGGGCCTCTGCCGCAAGCGGGCAGCAACAGGGTGAGCAGAATAACTATGGCAGCAAGGTATTTGGGCATATTCGGCAGTGCTGTTATCCCCGGCGCTACGGCGCTAATGCAATTATTCAGAAGTTGACAATATTCCATAAAAAAAAGGGGCCAAAGGCCCCTTTCTTTAATACCGCTTGGGTGCGTGCTATTCAGCCAGTTCGATGGAGACGACGCCGTCGTCATTCCACTCTGAAACCTTAACCTCAACGCCTAAGTCTGCGGCAAAGCCCTTAATGCGGGGCGTGAACCACTCTTCATGAATCTCTTTCTCTGTGATGGTAAACATGCCCATGCGCTTGCAGGCATTAAGTACATTGCCCCAGGGCGACTGCCAGGTGCGTTTGCCTGGTTCGACCTCTGTTTCCATAACCAATTGGTAGTGACAGGCGGTACGCTCAGTAAGGCCAACCAGAGCTGCCTCTTTGTCACCGGTTTTAGCAATGACCTGACCCACGCGTGAATTGATAGGCCGCATGGTTTTCACGTCATGCTCAACATACTGCTCCATGATATTCATGTCTTTTGCAAACTGCATCGCGTGCAATCTGGCCTTAACTAAGGCGTCATTCATTTCATGTTTATAGCCTGCGCTGCTCGCCATAGTTCTAAGTGCGAGCTGCACGGCCTTGCCGATGTCTTCTTCGCGGCCTTCGAAACCTGTTTTAGCCCCTTTGAATGAAGACTTGGGTTTATCGACAATTGAAGACTTGGGTTTATCGACAATGTTGTCTAGCTGCTGAGAACTATCAAGATGTTGTGGTTGTGCCATGGTCTTAATCTCTCTTATATGGAGTTTCAAAGAATAATTGTTTAAAAAAATATTATCTTAGACTAACCTTACCTTACCTCCTAAGTATTTGTTGCAATGCATGTTTAATGGCGCTTATCCGCGCATTGGGCGATGTCGCAACTCAGCAGGTCAGCAAGAATCGGATCGAATCTGAAGCGCAGCTTGGGGCGAATAGCCAAGTAAGACTAAAACCGTCTATAGTCCAAAGATCGCTAATAAAGAGAGAAGTTCACTATGTACATCAATTTTTGGTATCCCACCTGCTGGGGCGCAGAACTCGGCGAAAGCCCTTTAAAAACGCGTATCCTGGGCCAGGATCTGGTCGTATTTCGTGATACGGCAGGCAAAGCGCATTGTTTGAGCAATACCTGCATACATCGGGGCGGTTCGCTGGGTGATGGCAAGGTAAAGGGCGATTGTTTGCAGTGCCCTTATCACGGCTGGGAGTTCAACGGCGACGGCAATGTCACCAAGATCCCGTCATTAGGTAAAGACGCCAAGATTCCGGCCCGCGCCCGAATTGATGCGTATCCGGTGGAAGAGCGCTACGGCATCGTATTCGCCTTTTTGGGCGATTTGCCCGAAGCGGAACGCCCACCGATTCTTGAAATCCCGACCTATGCCAAAGAAGGCTGGGCTGTCAGTGAAATTACGTATGAAGTACCGATCCACTATGAGCGTTCAATAGAGAACGGTCTCGATCCTGCGCACAACGAGTTCGTGCATCCAACGCATGGCTTCGGTGGTGAGAATGCCGAGTATAAGGTTAATGATCTGCGTCTGATCGATGAAGATTACGAATGGGGCTTTGGTTTCTTCAGCAAGTTCAATTCGCCCGAGATGAAAAAGCAATCGGTAATGTCTGAATTTAAGAAGGCCAAGAGCGATCGTGAAGCTGGTTCGGGCAATACTGGCCCAAACCATTTGTGGACCATTATCCGGTTCTCAGAAAAGGCCGAGTTCGGTCAGTACATGTATGAAGCACCGATTGATGAAAACAACACCAAGATTTATCTGATTAACATGCGCAACATGGCCCTTGAGCCTGAGCATGATGATGAAATTGTGAAGCGTAACTGGAATGTTATTCAGCAGGATATTACGGTGCTCAATCAATTGCGCCCGGTGATTACGCCGGAGTCGAGAACCAAAGAGTTTATGGTGCCGGCTGACAAAGTTATCCTGATGTATCGTGACATCCTGAAAGGATGGGATGCGAAGGGTTGGCGCATTGATATGGCGCAGGTGAAGCGTGACACGAAGCGCATAGCCTATGCCATTCCGAGTCCGGCGCGTCGTAAGCAGAAGGGCTGGGTGCTGGACTCAATCCCTTTACTGCCAGCTGATGCGGATGTTTCCCTCGCCAAAGCGAAGTAACAGCCAGCGTCCGGCTGAATGACCGGCGTTAACCGCCGGTCATTTTTAATAACGATAAAAACTCGCGCCTATCCCGCGGACCATAGGTGACATACGTTGGGTCCACTGCATTGGCGTAGTTTGCGCGGGCCATCCGGGTCGTTGAGGTACTTCATGGCTTCCTCCGGATTTTTTCTGGCTTCTATCATTGTTCTGCGTATTCGCTTGGCGGTGCAAGCCCGTTCGAATTAGTCACCATTTTGGTCGGGGGGGGTGCATTTGCGGTGCCGACAACGAATAATAGCTGTGCTGGGGCTAGGCTCAGTGATTCGGCCGGTAACTCAAACGGACAGTGGCCCAGTCCGAACGGAATTCTTATTATGAAGCTGTTCTTTCAGACGCGTGCTGTAGCCGCGTTATTGGCTGTTCTTTTCCTCGCTGCCTGCGCATTGCAGCAACCCGAGCAACCTCGTGTCTGGGATACAGCCCCGGGTCCGTATCAGGTTAAGCATGTCGATGCGCTTGTTTTGAATGATGCGGGCCAAGACCGTGATGTTCAGATGCAGGTGTCTTATCCGGTAGGCAAGGGCACGTTTCCAGTCGTTGTTTTTTCACATGGGGCATTTTGTTACCCACAGAATTACCGCGCTATAACTGATTTCTGGGTGTCGAACGGCTATGTGGTTGTAGCACTCGATCACCTCGACTCGCCTAATCTTGGAAAAATTAACCCGCGTGTGCTGCCTATTCTGCAAGAGGCGCGGGCTAAAGATCTGAGCTTTGTGCTGGATTCTCTGGATGATATAGAGGTAAGTATTCCCGAGTTTGCCGGCAAGCTCGATCGTGAGCGTTTCGCGGTGGCCGGTCATTCCTTTGGAGGCATGATTAGTGAAGTGATGGTTGGTGCGCCCATTACTAGGCCTGATGGCGAAGTGGTTTCATACGCCGATGAACGTTTTGATGCCGCGGTAATTATAAGTGGCGTTGGCCCTGCCACCATGGTCGATAAGTCTAGGTTGACCGAAGCGGCTTTTGATTCAATTAATCGTCCGTTATTCGCTTCAGGCGGCACGCTTGATACCGGTAATGTCGGTACCCGTGAACAGTTCCCGTGGGAGTGGCGCATGTCGCCTTATACGTTGAGCCCACCCGAGGATAAATATTCATTGGTGTTGGAAAATGGCGACCATTATTTGGGTGGTGAGATCTGTCGTCCTAATCGTGGCGGCGACAACGATCCTCAGGGCGTCGAAATTGTGCGAGTTCTGAATACCGCATTCCTAGATGCTTACGTTAAAAATGATTCGGCGGCTAAAGAGTTTTTACGCACAGTAGATGTTAGCTCCATTACTAGTGGGCGCGCTGCGCTAGAGTATAAATAAACCGCATGTTTTCATTCGGCGGCGTTAAGCCAAGCCCCATGCTCGTTATCTTTTTTGTTGTCATGTCCAGCGGGCTTGGCTTCGGCCTTATTTTGCCGCCCTTTATGTTTGCCGCTGAAGATCTGGGCGCCAGCCCTATGGTCGCTGCCTTTATTATCTCCACCTTCTCGCTTGGGCAGTTTGTTGCCAACCCGTTATGGGGGCGTTTAAGCGATCGTATTGGTCGTCGCCCGGTGTTGCTGATGACGATATTCGGTCAGATCATTGCCTATATGGCCATGGCTCTGGCAGACAACCTTTGGGTGCTCGGAGGCGCGCGTTTGGCCACCGGGTTGCTGGCCGGCAACTTTGCTGCAGCCGTGTCTTATGTTGCTGATATTACGCCGCCCGAAAAACGCGCCAAAGGTATGGGGTTGGTCGGCGGTGCAGTGAGTCTGGGTTTTATGATCGGTCCGGCTTTAGGCGGCATTTTGGGTGGTAACGGGGTTGATGGGCACAGTATGTTTCTGCCGAGCCTTGCTGCTGCCGGCGTTGCCCTGATTACCTTTTTCGGCGTGCTGATTTATCTGCAGGAAAGCCACTCTGTTGAGTCGCAGGCCAAAGCTAAGGTGTATCAGGAGAAGGTTGGCGGGGGCTGGAGTTCAATAAAACATGTTCTGCGTCGCCCGTTTCTGGCTCAGATGGTGCTCATGGGTTTTATCGTCTTTTTCGTTATGGCGATGTTTGAGACCATTATGCCGCTGTGGTCTGCAGCCCGATTCCAGTGGACCTCCCAGCAGGTTGGCTTCATCTTCATGTACCTCGGCATGGTAGTAATGGTGGTGCAACTGGGGTTGGTCGGGCGTTTAACCCCGATTCTGGGCGAGGGCCGCCTGCTAATGATTGCGGTGGCCTCTTATTCGGCGGGCCTGGTGATTATGACCCTGGCGCCTACCTGGCATTGGATGATAGTGGGCATTACCTTCACGGGTGCTGCCGGCGCGCTGTTTAATACCGTTGCTGTTAGTTGGGTATCGCGGCATGCCGGTGAGCAGGAGCGGGGCACAGTGATCGGCGTTTATCAGTCATTTGTCTACCTTGGCCGGGCCATTGGTCCGACGTTCTCCGGTTTGATGTTTCAGAGCCTGGGTGTAAACAGCCCGTTGCTGCTGGGTGCTGCGGTGTTAGTGCCTTGCTTCTTTATTGTGGTGAGTGTGCGTCGGCGCAGCATGCGTGCGGGCGTATCCGGTTAGAGCAGGTTTAATGCAGCCGCAGGGACTATCGGGCTGATATTAGGACAGCCGAGCACTCCCGTACTATAGTTGACGCATCCGAATTTGTGCTTTAGCCGAATAGTTTATATAACTGCACCTTATAAAGGTGCGTGTTTTGACTTACAAAAAAATCTAAGAAAGGAAGAACTATGTACATTAACTTCTGGTATCCGTTGGCCACAGCGGAAGAGTTGACCGCCGATAAGCCCCTGAAAGTGCGAGCTCTTGGACGGGATTTAGTGGTTTTCAGAGATGAAGCAGGCAAGGCTGCTTGCTTGAGTAATACCTGTACTCACCGCGGCGGTTCGCTTGCCGACGGCAAAATCAAAGGTGATTGTATCGAGTGCCCTTATCATGGCTGGCAGTTTGATGCCTCCGGTAATGTGCAGCGGCTGCCCTCCCTGGGTAAGGATGCAAACATTCCCGGCCGCACCCGCACTGATGCTTATCCCGTTGAAGAACGTTACGGCTTGATTTTCGCGTTTCTTGGCGATCTTCCCGAAGCGGAGCGCCCACCGATTATTAATATCAAAGAGTGGGGCCAGGAAGGCTGGCGCGGCACTTTGCAGCACTACGGTTTTAAGGCCAACTACGAGCGCTCCATTGAAAATGGCATTGATCCTGCGCATAACGAGTTTGTGCATGACACTCATGGCATGGAAGGTGAAGACGAAGAGTACAAAGTTAACGATATGCGCCTCGACAATAATGGCAGCGATTATGGTCAGGGCTTCTGGCACACGTTTAAAGCTCCACCATTGCCGGAAGGTCAGATGCGCGAGCTGCGCGAAAAAGCAGGTGACCTAGAAGCAGGCACCGGTTACCACGGCCCGAATCAGGTCTGGACATACATTCATCCGTCACCCGAGTTCTGGTTGCATCAGTATTTAATTGAGCGGCCTATCGACGAAAACAACTCATACGTTTATCTCATTTGCATGCGTAACTGTGTGCTCGAAGAAAAGAACGATGACTACGTGATTAGCCGCAATCAGTATGTGGCTAATCAGGACGTTAAGGTTCTTGAGAACCTGCACCCCGTGATTACACCTGAGACCAATACCAAAGAATTTATGACGCCTTCAGATAAATGCATTCTTATCTATCGTGAGCACCTGAAAGAATGGGACGAGCAAGGCTGGCGTATTGATAGCCGGGCTATTGAGGCCAATGAAGGCCGCGTGGCTTATGCCATTCCGAGCCCTGAGCGCCGTAACGTTAAAGGCTGGGTGCTGGACGCTGTGCCTACAGTAAAAGGTGGTCGTGGTGCAGAAGATAAGCTTAAGGCGGCCAGTTAGGTCACTGTAAAGGGCGCATTAATGCGCCTTAGTGCTCGATGAATGGTCGGTAAAATCCGGCCGTTTTTTACAGCGGTGACAAAAATTTCCGATTTATATTTATAGGTATCATTCGGCTTAGGTTCAGAGTTATTTAAGACAGGAATACACAATGAAGAAGCAATTCACAGCGCTGTTCGCCATGTTAACGATAGCGATATTTTCAACCGCTTTTGCAGGCGGTCACAATGTAGACAAACTATTGATGGAAGTTCAGATTCCTGAGAATACCATTGAACTGCCTGAAGGCTATGTGCCTACTGTCATGATCACTGGGGCGAATCGTGGTATCGGTTTTGAATTTGTGAAAGTCTATCTCGCACGGGACTACAACGTGATTGCCACTGCCCGTAGCCCCGGGAAAGCCGATGCGCTAAACGCGTTGGCCGCAGAAAATGAAAACCTTACCGTGGTGCAACTGGACGTGACCGATTTTCCTCGGGTGGATGCATTAGCTGCCGAATTGCAGGGTCAGCCTATTGATATTTTAATTAACAATGCAGGTATTAGCGGCGATGTTCGGGGCCAGATGTTTGGCAATATCGACTATGACGAATTTCGTAAAGTGCTTGATGTGAATGTTATTGCACCCACCAAAATCGCCGAATCATTTTATCAGAACCTTTTGGACAGCCAGCTGAAGAAGTTGGTTGTTGTTTCCAGCAGCGAAGGTTCGATTGCCGGTATCAGTTCGCCGAGAACTATGGTGTATCGCACCAGTAAAGCGGCGGTAAACATGATGTACACGAACCTTGCGGTGCAGCTTAAGCGCAAGGGCATTACCGTTGCGATGGTTAACCCTGGTCTCACCGATACGGATTTTGTTGCGGGCTTACCAAAGAAAATGCTGCGCCCTGCTGATGTTGCTGCTGAAGATATGGCGCGGAATATCGATAACACCTGGGTCGAGAATACCGGCACCTTCTGGAATTATGACGGTCGTGCCTTGCCCTGGTAAGCGCTATATGGGAAGCCGATAGGCTGACTTTTGCAGGCTAATTAACAAAAGAGCAGGTAATAAAAAGGCCCCGTTGATTTCTCAGCGGGGCCTTTTTTATGCTGCTATGTGCTGTGTTATGCAGGCAACTGAGCAATACCAGCCAGTGATCGTTCGACGCCGACATTGACTTTAGTACTGATTTCACCTGTTTCCAGGTTAAAGGTCGCCAAATCACCGCTGAAGAAATTACTGATTAGCATGATATTGTCGTCGTTAGAGGGGGCCATTGTCGCCCAGCCGGGGCCTGGTAATTCATAGGTTCTGATATCCTCGCCTTCGGCTGATAGGTGCTGCAGTGCAAATTCTGTTCGCGACACAGCTTTAATCATTAGGATGGTGCCATCGGGTTGGTAGCGGGCTATAAGCACCATGCCTTCACGCGGACCGAAGGTGATTAAATCAGGCAGCTGTTGGTCAGACTCGAGATCGTATTGCATGAGACGAGCGCCGGTCTCGGAACTGTAGAGCATTGTCTTGCCATCGGGCGAGAGGCTTGCGGTGGTGCAGCCCAGGAAGCCAGTCATGCCGCCGTGGACCTCGTTGCTGTATTCCTTGACCAGTTCACCATCCATAGTGAATCGAAAGATATGGCCGTGGCCAAACACATCTTCACCCGGGATCTTGGTCAAGACAGTACCCATTTTGGCTAATGTGCCCATCCACTCCGGGAAGCTGCTGCCATCACCGACCAAGTGCTCACCCATAATTACTGTGCCATCGGGCGCGAAATTACAATGCGAGAACGATCTCTCGGCAAACTTGATTTCGGGCAGCTGTTTACCTTCCGGGCTGATGCGCAAGACACTGTGGGCATTACTGTCGAATGCCCAGAGGTTGCCGTCGGGGCCGAAATTCAAACCACCGACCAGATGTGAGGTGCCCTCGGTCCAGAGCACGCCTTTTTCATTAAAGTCGGCATCGTACTGAATGATGCGGCCGGGCCCAGCATGATCATCGTCTGAGTTATTAAGCAGGGTAACGCCGAGGAAAATATCGCCCGGTGCAAATGGCTGCATTGTTGATTCGTTGGTCATTGTTTTTTCTCCGCTAATTTATGTGTTGATTCTAACCAGCAGGGCAGGGAAGTGGAAAGATAGCCCCGAAGTTATTTGCCTGATGGTTTGCGTTGCGAAGCCAGATCGACCATGCCTGCTTGCGATACTGGCTTGCGCGGTTTTTGCAGCTTCCTGGGTTTAGGCGGTTGCCGGTATAGAATGGCGGTGTAGTCATCCTGCTTGCTGGGGCGCCCTGCGGTGGGGTCGTGCATGCGCTTCAGGCTGAGTTCGGTGATGCCATCGATGCTCTTGTTGAGAGGGCCTTTGCGTATGAGTCGCACAATTTCATGCTGCATAAGGTTGTCTAGCAGGCCATCGCTGGCGAGCATGACGGTGTCGCGCGAAGCTAACTGCAGTGCTGCACCGATCTCAATGCGCATATCGTTTGAGCCGACAACATTTGACACCAGATGCAGGTCTTGATGATTCAATGCTTCAGTTTCATTGAGCAGGCCGGCTTCGACGGCGAAGCCCACCGGCGAATGTGCCGTGGTCTGCATTTTGATTAGGCCACGTTGTCCGCAGACCCAAATCGCTGAATCACCCACATGATAGCTGCGCACGATGCCACGCCGAATTTCAGCGATGGCGATCGTGGTAGCACTGCCATTACCCTGAGCGAGCAGTTTCTGATTGGTGTTTTCGATGCCATCCAGAATAGCTGAGCGGAGATTCTTGTCGGTGGCTTTGGAGACGATCTCGCAAACTGTCTCAACAGCCGTATTGGATGCAGCTCTACCGCCTGGCAGACCACCAACACCATCGGCAACAACCAGCACCAATGCATGACCGTTTACCGGAATTACCGCCGCGGAATCTTCATTGGGGCGTTTTTTATTGTAGTTGGCAACTGTGGATACTTCGACTTCACCCAGTTCGCTGTGCAACGAGTCTCGTTCCGATTCCGTTTCACCGACGTAGAGTCGCGCGGAAGAAATGTAACTCGTGGTCTGCAGTTTGAGCGATTTAGTCACATTCAGCGCTTCAGTCGGGGAATCTTATGAAATGCATTTTCCATTGCTACAGCATTACGGTAACGGTCCTGCGGCCTCATTGCCATTCCTTTGCGCAGCCAATGCCTCGTTTTGGGACGGAGTTTGCGCCGAACCTTGTCGATGCCCGCGGGTGGCCAGCTGTAGGGCCATTCCGGCAGCTTGCCACTAAATAGCTGATATATAAGTAAACTTAATGAAAAAACATCCGATTGAAACATCGGGTGCCCAACGGCCTGCTCAGGTGCCACATAGCCCACCGTGCCTGATCCCGAGGCCTTGAGCCTGGGCTGTGCGACCTTTGAGAATCCAAAATCAGACAGTTTCAGCCGGTTATCGGGGAACACAATAAAGTTTTCGGGCTTGATGTCGCAGTGGATTATTTTTCGGCTATGAGCATGAGCAACGGCGGCAATCGCTTGCTCGGTAAAGCTCAGTGCAAGATCTGTCGACATGCGGCGGGTAATTCTGTCTGCCAAAGACTCAAGGCCTAATGGCATGGCAATAACAAAGTAGTCATCCACAAATGAAGCATTCTGAATGGCCAACACGTTCGGGTGCTCCATCCGTGTCGACAGCCGTGCCTCGATAGTAAATTCTTCCAGAAAGCAGGCATTTGCCGCCATCTCGGGTGTTACCACTTTCAGAGCCACGGGTATAGCGTGAATAGTGTCATAGGCGCGGTAGATGGATGCTCGTTCACCGCTCGAGAGTTTCTTCTCAATGCGGTACTTACCCAGTCTCTGGCGAGCGCGTAAAGCGGATGATTTGGGCAATGGGGTGTTCCTAATGGCGGTAATGAATTCATTGGAGTGATGGCTGTGTTGAGAGGCCAGCGATCGCGAAGGATTCTACGCGAGACCGCAGGCTTCGCCTACAGCGAATGCACCTGCGCCCGGTGGTTATCACTCATGGTTCTGAGCGCTCGTGTCTAAGCGCCGGATTGGTATACGGAAATATGGACTCGGTCATAGTTAAAGCGGGTTTACCTGTTATGCTACGCGACCGATACAGCTAGGTTTTCGGGCTGATCGGCGGGTTATATACCTGCTTTCCGGGAAGACATTTATTAAAGACACTAATTAAAGAATCGTTATGCAAAGTAAAATTCACAATATCAACGTTGTCTCCAAAACAATCCTGCCGACACCTGCAGAGGTTCTGAATGAGTTGCCGGTAAGTGCCGAACTGGAAGCCTCAGTGCTGCAGCATCGTCAGACAATCAAAAATATTCTGGATGGCAGTGACCCGCGTCTCGTGGTTGTTGTAGGGCCTTGTTCAATTCATGACATTGATGCCGCCCATGAGTATGCAGCTAAATTGGTTAAGCTTGCCGACGAAGTGAGTGAGACCATCTTTGTGGTGATGCGCGTTTACTTTGAGAAGCCGCGAACTACAGTCGGCTGGAAAGGTCTGGTTAATGATCCGGATATGGATGATTCCTTCCACGTGGAAAAGGGCATCCGTTTGGCGCGTCAGTTGATGCTCGATCTCACCAGCATGGGTTTGCCCTGTGCCACTGAAGCGCTCGATCCGATCATGCCGCAATATCTTGGCGATCTTATTACCTGGACCGCCATCGGTGCCCGGACAACCGAATCACAAACGCATCGTGAAATGTCGAGCGGCTTGTCGACTCCGGTTGGTTTTAAAAATGGTACTGACGGTTCGCTGGATGTAGCCATTAATGCGCTGAAATCTGCGAGTCAGGGACATCATTTTCTGGGCATAAACACTGATGGTCGTACTGCTGTATTTCAAACAGCAGGTAACGCTTATGGCCATGTTGTATTGCGTGGCGGCGGTGGCAAGCCTAATTACGATGCGGCCAGCATTGCAGCCTGTGAAGCGGCATTGGAGAAAGGTAAGTTAGTCAGCCGGATTATGGTTGACTGCAGTCACGCCAACTCCAATAAAGATCATAACCTGCAGCTGTCTGTCGCAAAAAATTGTGTTGGGCAGATTGTTAATGGTAATACTTCAATAATGGGTTTGATGCTTGAAAGCAACCTGTTCGCAGGCAACCAGCCGATGCAGACGAGTCGTGCCGACCTGACTTATGGCGTTTCAGTGACGGATGCCTGTATTGACTGGGAAAATACGGAGACCTGTTTGCGCGAAAGTAATGCATCGCTGAAACCGATACTGAGCCGCCGCAAATAGGCTGCGAGCAGCTAAGCTAGGCGTTATAAAAAAGGGCTGCAGTTGCAGCCCTTTTTGTTATGCGCATATATTTGTAGGGGTCGTCTGCTTTACTGCTGGAACACCACGGTCCGATTGCCGTCCAGAAATACCCGATGCTCAATATGATATTTCACCGCACGTGCCAGTGTAATCGCTTCTGCATCGCTGCCCGCTGCGGTCAAATCGTCGGCACTTTGGGTGTGGCTCACCCGTTCAACCACCTGTTCAATAATTGGGCCTTCATCCAGATCTGCAGTGACATAGTGTGCTGTAGCACCAATAAGTTTGACCCCGCGTTCATGCGCCTGATGGTAGGGGCGTGCACCTTTAAAGCCCGGCAGAAACGAATGATGAATGTTAATGATCTTGCCAGGCATGGTGGAGCATAGGCTGTCTGAAAGTACCTGCATATAGCGGGCAAGCACTATCAGCTCTGTGCTGGTTTCTTCGATTAGCTGCAGTAATGTGGCCTCAGCTTCTGTTTTGTTTTCGGCGGTAACGGGAATATGAACGAACGGTAGGTTGTGCCATTCGACCAGTGATTTGAGATCGATGTGATTGGAGACAACAGCGGCAATATCGATCTGCAGCGAGCCGGTGCGATACCGGTACAACAGGTCATTGAGGCAGTGGTCAACTTTCGACACCATGATCACAACCTTTGGGCGATGCTCTGAGTCGTGAACATTCCACTGCATCGAAAACTGTTCGGCGATAGCGGCGAAACCATCTTCAAAAATCTCGGCAGAGAATATGCCCTCGGGATAGGTGAAACGGGTTCGCATGAAAAACTGGCCGGTGCCACGATCGCCGAAGTGTGAAGACTCTTCGATAAAATATTGCTGGTCGCGCAGGAAGCTCGCCACCTCTGCAACGATACCGATAGTATCGGGGCAGGTGATGGTTAAAATGTAAGAGGGCTTGCGCTGATTCATGTTTATTCCGCTCATGCAAAAACTAATGTCTGCGATTCTATCCTTAAATGCCAAGTGTACATTGTGACACAGCCTTAATTATTTGACTGTTGTGTGCTCTTCGGCGTAGCTGTGAGTGTCTTCTTTAAAGTCCGTGACCTCCCAGTGCTCCCCTTCGCGCTTGATGTACTGAGGCCCCACAGGGGATTTGCCAGCACCACCGGGTATATCGAGCACATACTGCGGTTGGCATAAGCCCGAGTAGTCTCCACGCATTTGGCGCATTAGTGCCTGACCTTCTTCAATGCTGGTGCGAAAGTGTCCAGTGCCTTTGGCACGGTCTGCGTGGTGTAGGTAGTAGGGTTTTATCCTGTTCTCAACCAGCAGTCGCATTAATGCACCAAGTTTTTCCGGTGTGTCATTTATGCCTTTGAGCAGTACTGTCTGGCTCAACAGAGGCACGCCAGCATCAGCAAGTTTTGCGCAGGCATTCAAAGCAGCTGAACTAAATTCCTGGGCATGGTTGGTGTGAATAACGACGTAGAGCGGATTAGCAGCGCGCAATACGGCAGTGAGTTCGTCGCTGATTCTTTCCGGACTCACTACGGGTACGCGGCTGTGAATACGAATGACTTTGACATGTGGAATATCACGCAGTGACTGCAAAATATTGTTCAGGCGTCTTGGTGAAAGAATAAGCGGATCGCCGCCAGATAAAATAACTTCCCAGACTTCGGTGTTACTGCGAATGTAGTTGAGTGCAGCCTCAAGCTCATTCGCGGATAGCGCGTCTTGTCCGCCAACATCTTCACGCCGAAAACAGAAGCGGCAATAGACAGGGCAAACATACACCGGTGTTAGCAACACCCGGTCCGGGTAGCGGTGAATAATGCCTTTTACCGGCGAATGCTGGTGATCGCCTATGGGATCGCTGAGCTCTTCGTCACTGATCTTCAGCTCATTAAGGCTGGGAACAAACTGAGCTGCTACCGGGTCAGTCGGGTTCTGCGGGTCAATTTGCCGGAGCATTTGCGGCGTCACTGCCACCCCGAATTGCGCGGCCACCGGCGCGAGACTATTGCGTTCTGCATCGCTGATATGCCCGGCACGGCGGAGTTGAGCGAGTCCCGACCCCTCCTGAGAGGCCTCAGACTTCGTTTCAGCGAAGGTATCGGCGGCTTGTGGTTGCGCTCCGTCCATGACGAAAGTCCTTGTTTTATGCGGGTTTTGACCCCGCAATTCATCTTGGGCCAGTTTTAGCCGGTCAGCAGTTTTACGGTCGACCGGCGCCTAATGTAGCAGTTCGCGCCTCCGGCTGTTATCACCGTGATTTTGCAGTCCCAGCACCCCAAAAAGCCCATGATGTTGTTAGAATACTCGCCCGGTTGCCCCGCCAAGCCCCCGTTTTTGCGCTGCGCATTCCCGGGCAAGCCGGTGATGTGGCCGCGCGGTGGCCGGTAGTACCCGAATTCGTTTTAGGAGAGACAGAACTGATGTCTGAGTTTCGCGCCCCGGTTAGGGATATGTTGTTTGCGATTAATGAGCTTGCCGATATGTCGGAAGTCGCCGCATTGCCTGCGTATGAAGAGGCAACACCCGATATGGTTGAGGCCATGTTGGAAGGTGCTGCTCAGTTGGCAAATGACGTCGTCGCGCCTACCAATGTCATTGGCGATACCGTTGGCGCCAAGCTGGTTGACGGGCAGGTTGTGGTGCCCGATGAGTTTAAATCTGCCTATCAACAGTATGTTGAGGGTGGTTGGTCAGCACTGTCATTTGACCCTGAATACGATGGCATGGGGCAGCCAATGTTAGTGGGTATGGCGGTTGAAGAAATGCTGCAGTCGGCTAATTTGGCTTGGTCTTTGTGCCCGATGCTCACCCAGGGTGCGATTCACGCGATTGAGTCTTATGGCAGCAAAGAACTGTGTTCTGCCTATCTGCCGAAGATGATCAGTGGCGAGTGGACCGGCACGATGAACCTTACTGAGCCTCAGGCCGGCTCTGATTTGTCGGTAATACGCTCGTACGCCGAACGCGATGGCGAGAGCTTCCGTATTACCGGTCAGAAAATATTTATCACCTGGGGTGATCATGACATGACTGACAACATCATTCATTTGGTGTTGGCCCGTATCAAGGGTGCGCCTGAGGGCGTTAAAGGGTTGTCCTTGTTCTTAGTGCCGAAGTTTAAGCTCGATGCCGATGGCAATCCGGCTGATTTCAATGACGTTGAAACGGTATCGATTGAACACAAACTGGGTATTCATGGCAGCCCCACCTGCGTGTTGGGCTTCCAGGCTTCCGAAGGTTATCTGGTTGGTGAAGAGAACAAAGGTCTCATCAGCATGTTCGCGATGATGAATCGTGCGCGCTTGAATGTGGGTCTCGAGGGCGTCTCCATCTCCGAACGTGCTTATCAGCAAGCTCTGTTTCACGCCAACGATCGCGTTCAGGGCGGCGTTGCCATTATTCAGCATCCGGATGTTAGGCGTATGTTGATGCGGATGAAGTCAGAAATCGAAGCGATGCGCGCAGTTGCCTACTACGCTGCGAGCCATCTGGATAAGGCTGAGAAGTCTGCAGATGCTGCCGTTAAACAGCACAGTGCCGCCATGGTTGAGCTGCTTACGCCAATCGTTAAGGGCTGGTCTACCGAGACTTCACAGGAGCTCACTTCTGTGGGTATTCAGGTGCATGGCGGTGCAGGTTACGTTGAAGAAACCGGGGCGGCCCAGCACTTTCGTGATGCACGCATTACAACCATCTATGAAGGTACCACCGGTATTCAGGCGCTGGATCTGGCAGGCCGCAAAATTTTGCGTGACGGCGGTGCAGCAATGAGCGCATTTATCGAAGAGATGTCAGCCGTCATTCCGCAGCTTGAGTCGAATGCGGAGCTTGCGGTTAGTGCAATCAGTTTTAAAGAGGCATTGGCGGGCTTGCGCGGCTCGGTAGCTTGGCTGCTGGAAAATGCAGGACATGATCGCGATACCGCAGGTGCCGTGTCTTATCACTTGTTAATGCAGGCCGGTATTGTGGTCGGTGGCTGGCAGATGGCGCGTGCTGCAGTAATTGCGAGTGAGCGTTTGGCTTCAGGCACAACAGATACAGATTTTATGCAGGCTAAGGTTTTGACGGCTAAGTTTTACGCGGAACAGTCGTTGCCGCGAGCGGCTGCGCACGCAGCGACGATTCGCAGCGGTGGCGCAACGATGATGGCGCTGTCAACAGAGCAATTTGCGGCGGCTCAGCAGTAAGTGCTCAGTAATGTCGAAAAAAGAACGCTAGGCGCTTGCCTGAACGCAGAGAATTGAGCCCGGACTTATGTCCCGGACCTGATCGTTCACTTTCAGCTTCGCTTGGCCTTCGATAACGCAATAGATCTCGTCTTCCAGGTGCGGTGCCCGCATATCTTTGGCGCCAATAGGCAGAAGGTATACTGCAGAGCTAATGCCGTGGCGTCGCAAGGCCTCATTAAAAGCGGGTTCATCGAGCGGGGATACTTTCCACGCGTTGCTGCTCATAGTGGCTTCGATAGTTTTAAATTGTTCCGGACTCTTCCGGCACATTGTTTTACAAGGGGCGAGTAATCCCCAATGCAGCTGTCCGGCACAAGTGCCAGCAGCGCGATCGGCGGTAAATCAGGTTAAACTGTGCCGCTATGCTAAAGAAGGAAGCATCATGCGATTTACAACCAGGCAGATTCACGAGGGCGTTGAACCCGATCCGATAACCGGATCAATACTAACCCCTATCTACCAGAGCACGACCTTTGTGCAGAGCTCGGTCGATGAGTACTTGGATAAAGGTTATTCCTATTCGCGCTCGGGCAACCCGACAGTGCGGGTTTTGGAAAATAAGCTGACAGCACTCGAAGGCGGGGCAGATTGTTCTTGTTTTGGTACGGGCATGTCAGCAATAAATGCAGTGATGATGGCGTTTTTAAATGCCGGCGATCATGCCATTGTTTCGGACGTTGTTTATGGCGGTACCTACCGTCTGAGCACAAAAATTTACTCTCGCTTCGGTGTTGAGTTTAGTTTTGTTGATACCTCCGATGCGGCAGCTGTGCGCGCAGCGGTAAAAGACAATACGCGTCTCATTATTACTGAAACACCGGCAAACCCAACGTTGAAGCTGACGGATATTGCGGCTGTCTCTGAAGTGGCCCGCGAGTTTGGTATTCCGCACGCCGTGGATAACACCTTCCTGACGCCGTATTACCAGCGACCTCTGGAATTGAATGCCGACATTGTTGTGCACAGCACGACTAAGTACTTCGATGGTCACAATGCCACTGTTGGTGGTGCCGTTATCTCAGCGACTCAGGAACTGGCGGATAAGGTTCGCTACATCATGAACGCTACCGGTACGATCATGTCGCCACAGGTAGCGTTTTATACTTTGCAGGGCATTAAGACGCTGTCGGTGCGTGTCGACCGTCAATCGCAAAATGCGATGGCTGTTGCTGAGTTTCTTGAATCGCATGACAAAGTTGAGCAGGTCTCATACCCGGGACTTAAATCATTCCCGCAGTATGAGCTGGCTTGCAGTCAGGCTGACGGTTTTGGTGCGATGATCTGGTTTGAGGTTAAAGGTGGTCTAACGGCTGGAAAGCAACTGATGGATAACATTGAGTTGTGGAGCCTTGCTGAGAACCTTGGGTCGGTTGAATCACTGATTACCCATCCGGTCACGATGACTCACTCTGATGTCGAAGAAGCTGAGCGCAAGCGCGTCGGTATTCTGGATGGCCTGGTGCCTGTCTCTTATACACATCTGACGCTGCCGACGATCTACTCTGTGTAGA
>OJHF01000134.1_pt1 | contig 22378 bp, 23 predicted proteins | sample 1594891 | NCBI WGS metagenome assembly OJHF01 (sample SAMN05416737, study PRJEB24817) | seawater metagenome | isolation source: Sea water | place: Canada:Atlantic | collected 2013-07 | reverse complement strand
CTGAGGATCAACGCTGCCATTTCGAGAAAGCGCCCGGCTCTTGATTCCAAGGCGCAGCGCTATTTTCTAACTATTTAAAAACATCTTTCCTCTCTTTTGAAATGCGGAGTGGTATTACATAGCAGCACATTTGAGGGCCCGAACGCCCCCTTCTTTTTCTCTTTGCCCCCGCCCGGAGGGCATCTTTAAAATCTTTCGCTTGGCGGAGCCAATCGCAATTCCTAAATTGCGGATCTTTTTTAAGGCGTTGGCGCGAAGCTCGAATGACAAGACACAGGAATATTATTTACGACCAAACTTACGTTCTAATTCTTGAAACGAAATCTGCACCAGAGTTGGATGCCCGGCAGGATCACAATATGGAAGATCACAAAGAAAGAGCGTTTTCAAAAGCCCGTCAATCTCAGCAGAAGACCATCCCATTTGCGCAGCTCCAGCCTTCGCCACCTTGGCCGAAAATCCTTCATAGGCCAATCGCTTGACGCGCCCTCCCGCATCGTGATCCAAGATCGAATCCACCAACTCTCTCAGAAACTTCCTCGATTCCTGAAACTTTAAAAATGCAGGGACACTCGAAATCTGAATCGTCTGCCCTCCAAAGGACTCCAGCGAAAACCCCGCGTCTTCAAAGTGCTCTTGATGACGCATCAACAGATCAGCATCCCGCGCATCCAACTCGAGCAACTCGGCAACAAGAAGACCTTGGGATTCCACTTCTTCTTTTCCATCCAAGAGCTCCTCGTAAATGATGCGCTCCTGTGCCACCTTTGGCTCTAACAGAACAAGTCCCTCTTCCCCTTCCAAAAGAACGTAGCGATCTGCCAACGAGCCAATCACACGAAACTTTGGCCCCTCTTCGGCCTCAAGTTCCGAAACGGGCAGCTCTTCCTGATGCTCATTCCGCCACACCAGGCGCGGCGAAGAACCGGATTTGGGTGCCGGAGCCAGAACAGAACTTTGTTCCTGTCTGTGTTTCTCAGTGCCCTCAGGAAATGAAGGCGGCGGCATCAAGATCGGACGTGCCTGCTCTTTGGGCTTCAGCGAGATTTCGACAGCTTCCATGATCGCCAGTCTAACTTGGGCGGCGTTGCTGAAACGCACCTCCCGCTTCGCCGGATGAACGTTCACATCCACTTCCCGGGGATCAAGGCTCAACCAAAGCCAGGCACCAGGCTGCATTCCTTCGCTCAAAGCACCCTTAAAGGCTTCTTTAAGCGCTCGAGAAATAATGGCATCCTCAACAGGCCGTCCATTCAAGAAGACAAATTGATGCTTCTTTCCCTTCCTCGCAAATTCAGCTGGCAGAACGGCTCCTTCTACCACGATTCCCCGTCCCTCCCATCTCGGCACTTCGATAAGTGCCCTTCCGGACTCAGTTCCCGTCATCGCCTCGATGCGCACGCGGCGATCCTTCGTCGCAGGAAGATCAAACACTACCCGTCCATCCTTCCTCAGCACCCAGCCTACATCAGGCGTGCAGAGTGCGTGCAGACGAATCTGATGATCAACGTGAGCCGCCTCGGTCGTCTCAGCTCGCAAAAATTTCTTCCGGGCCGGGACATTAAAAAAAAGGTCCCTCACCTCGATACTTGTCCCCACCGAGCAACCAATCGCCCGTGGCTCATGCAGATTCCCTCCATCAACTCTAATTTCAGTCCCTTCCACCGTGTCGGCTTCTCGGGTCGACATCGTGAAGCGTGAGACGCTCGCGATACTTGGAAGCGCTTCTCCGCGAAATCCCAACGTCAAAATTCTGGCAAGATCATCTGAGGTCCGAAGCTTGCTCGTGGCATGCCGCGCAAGCGACTTCACCGCATCTTTCGGACTCATGCCACAGCCATCGTCCCTCACCCGAATTAAAGCCACTCCGCCACGCTGGATCTCGACCTCAATCTTTCGAGCTCCCGCGTCCACACTATTTTCGATCAATTCCTTAATCACGCTGGCGGGACGCTCGATCACCTCCCCCGCCGCCACTTGGCTGGCGAGAGTCTCAGGCATCACCTCTACAGTCGGCATGAATTCAACATAGAGTTCCTCTCAACAGGGGCAACTCTCAACCGCCAATTTGTCGTGTAGGCTAAAGCCACACATTCGAAATCTGCTCAAATCGATCAATCACGACACTACAAACTGGTCAAATTCGAGAAATCCGCCCAATCTCACTCTTGTGAGTCGCACTGGAATTCTCCTCGTCGTCTCCGGACCCTCGGGTTCGGGAAAAACGACCCTCTGTCGTCGACTCGCCGATGAAGAGGAAGCCCACTATTCTATTTCTTGCACTACCCGGGCACCGCGCGATGGAGAAGTCAACGGCAAGGACTACCATTTCTTGGATCGGGACGACTTCACCAAACGCATTCAAACCGGAAATTTTCTCGAGCACGCTGAGGTTCACGGAAATCACTACGGCACTCTAAAATCTGAAGTGCTCAACTACATTTCAAAAGGAGTCGATGTCGTCATGGATATCGACGTGCAAGGAGCCACCCTCGTGCGAGCCTGTGAAGACCCTGAGATCCAGACCGCCCTCACCGATCTCTTCGTCATGCCCCCCAGCAAGGGAGAACTCCGCGCCCGCCTCACCGGCCGGGGAACCGATACCGATGATATTATCGCTCTCCGCATGAAGAATGCATTGGATGAAATCGAACACTGGCCCAGCTATTCCTATCGCCTGGTCTCCGCGACTCGCGAAGAAGATTACACCCGCTTCAAATCCCTCATTATCTCCGAGCGCCTTAGGATTTCCCGCCTCATTGCTTAGCTATGGAATTTATTGTCGAACTTTGGAACCGCGCTGAGGAGAACTCGGAATTTGGCACAGTCCATCCGTCTGTTAAGATCGTAAATTGCATTACTCAACGATTGGCGGACAGGCATAGCAAAGGCTGGCCCCTCACGCGCATCGTCTCGGTCTCGCATGACGGCACGCATGGGAATAGGCAGGCCTACTGCCACTTCCATCGTCCAAATTAATAGAAAAAAAAGAATCGCGTGCTCTTCAATAGCTACCAATTCTGGGCCTTTTTCGCGCTCGTCATTCTGATTTACCGACTCCTCGGTCATCGCAGCCAGAACCTCTTTCTCCTCCTCGCGAGCTACTTCTTCTACGCCTGCTGGGACTGGCGCTTTCTTGGGCTCATTCTTCTGACGACCACGATCAACTTCGTCGCAGCGCTTAAGATCTCCCAATTCGATCCCGCTTCGCAGAAAAAGTGGCTCTCCCTGAGCCTAATTTCCACCCTCGGAATCCTCGCTCTTTTTAAATACGCCAATTTTTTCATCGAAAGCACCACTCAGCTTCTCACCACTTTGGGCTTCGAGGCTCACCCAGAAACCCTCGCGATCATCCTTCCGGTCGGCATCTCGTTTTACACCTTCCAAACGCTTTCCTACACCATCGACGTCCTACGAAAAGACACCGACCCCACCTCCTCTTTCTTCGACTTTGCCCTCTACGTCGCCTACTTCCCCCAACTCGTCGCGGGCCCCATCGAGCGCTCTTCAAACCTCCTCCCTCAGATCACCAAGCCACGCTCCCGGAGCGCAGATGACTTCACTGTCGGGCTCTCACTCGTCCTCGTCGGATTGTTTCTGAAAGTCGCCCTCGCCGACAACCTCGCCTTTGTCGCCAATGGCGTCTTCCTCGCGCCTCTCGAAAAGATCAGCGGCACCGATGCTCTTGCCGGGATCTACGCCTTCGCCTTCCAAATCTACGGCGATTTCGCGGGCTATTCCTTTATTGCCTGCGGTGTCTCTCGATGGCTCGGCATTCGTCTCATGACGAACTTCCGCCGTCCTTACCTCGCCCAGAACCCCTCCGACTTCTGGGACCGCTGGCACATCTCCCTTTCTTCCTGGCTCCGCGATTACCTCTACATTCCACTGGGAGGAAATCGTCAAGGCACTCGCAAAACCTATCGAAATCTCATGCTCACGATGCTTATCGGTGGGCTTTGGCACGGAGCGGCTTGGACCTTCGTCATCTGGGGAGCCATCCACGGCCTGGTTCTCTGCCTCTATCGGGTGTTCTCCGGGCGGGTAAAAGGTCACCCCATTCTAGCTTCGATATTCTTCTTCCATCTCGTCTGCCTCGCCTGGCTCTTCTTCCGGGCTGACTCACTACAGCAAGCGACCACTCTCCTGAGTAAAATCGTCTTCGAACAAGGACTCACTCCCTTTTCCTCCTATGCCTTTGGCTCGCTAGCCTTCTTCTGCCTTCCTCTCATCATCGCAGAAATTTGGAGTGATCGACACGAGACGCGCCGCCTTCACCACCTTCCTTGGCAAGCGCGTGCTCTTGTTTACTGCTACCTCGTCTGGATGATCATTTCCTGTGCCCCCACCGTGCACAGCGACTTCATTTACTTTCAATTCTAATGACTCCTCCCTCCGTGACCAACTTCTGGCAGGAGCTCAAAGTTCTCGCTGTTCTCGCCCTCTTTCTCCTAGGCCTCGAACTCTTCGCTCGGACCATCTCCCCTCATCTGGATCGTGATCGAAATCACATCAAGCAGTTCGATAACATCCTCGCCTCGCTTCCGGAAAAAGAATCCGGAACGATCCTCGGGAACTCGCTCCTCATGGACGGCCTCGACCTAGACCTCCTCCAATCAAAAAGCCTTCTTCCGCTCATCAGAATCACGCCCGTCTCCACTGCGATTCTCGATTGGGAGCACCTTTACGAGCGCTACTTCCATCCTGCTCAGAAGAAACCAGACCACCTCTTCCTTGGCTTCGTCGCGCACCACGTCAATGATTCCGAACCGGTCAAGCTCCGACGCTTGGCGCGCCACTTTGCCACTCTCGAATCCCTCCCTACCCTTTGGAAAAACGAGGACCTCAATTTCCACCAACGCACCCAATCAATCCTCGCGCATTCCACCGCCCTCATCGGAGATCAACCCGCCCACCGCGAACGTATCCTCGACTACTTCATCGACTGGTATCGTCTCGGACTCCGCACCAATAAGGATTTCGTCACCCTAGAACCTTCTCCTCCATCCGCTCAAAGCTTCCTACGTTTTTCTCGCTTCATCGAAGACTGCCAGCGTGATGGTATCCAGGTCTGGCTCATGCCCATGCCTCAGCCAGAAATGTGGGAATTGGACCCCAAATTCATCAAGCTCATCGATCGTGAAAACCTCATCCTCCTCGACGCTCGCAACATTGCCGGAATAACCCCCGCGGACTTCTCCGATGGCTACCACCTTGGAGAAACCGGCGCCGAAAAATTCACACTGTGGCTCGCCTCAAAGATTAACCAAAAGCTTCTCGAAAAAAACGAGTCGCATCAGGCTCCGTCACACCCGACACTCCCCTCAAGATGAATATCGTTCTTGGCATCACCGGTTCCATTGCCGCCTACAAGGCAGCCGATCTCACCAGCCAGCTTACCAAGCTGGGTCATGAGGTTCACTGCGTCATGACCAAAGCCGCGACCGAATTCATCACGACCCTGACTCTTCAGGTTCTCTCCCGCAATCCCGTCCTCGTCTCGCTCGAAGACGAAAAGAACTCCTGGAAGCCCGGCCACATTGAGCTCGCCGACAATGCCGACCTCTTCCTCGTCGCCCCCGCTTGCGCCGACACTCTCGGCCAGTTTGCCAATGGCATCTCCCCCGACCCACTCTCAACAATCTACCTCGCCCTCCCCCGCGAAACCCCCACTCTTATCGCTCCTGCCATGAATGGCAAAATGTGGCACCATCCGGCCACTCAGCGAAATCTGGCCCAACTCAAGGAAGACGGAGTTCGATTCATTGACCCCGCCGAAGGCGACCTTGCCTGCGGCTACCAGGGAACCGGAAGGCTCGCCGAAATCGAAGATATCCTTGATGCGGTCAAAGCCCTCTCTCAAGAACTTCAAACTTCAAACTGAACACTTGAAACTCTTAATCACCGCTGGCCCCACCCAGGAGCCCATTGATCCCGTGCGCTACCTCACGAATCGCTCGTCGGGAAAAATGGGCTACGCTCTCGCTGCCTCTGCCGCCAAGCGCGGCCACCGCGTCCTCCTCATCTCTGGACCCACCGCCCTCGATATTCCAGAAGGCGTCGACTACCTGCCAGCCGTTTCCGCCGCTGACATGTATTCCGCGGTTGAATCTCACATCGAAAACCAAGACATCGCGATCTTCGCCGCGGCCGTCGCCGACTACACCCCGGCCCAGGTTTCCGATCAGAAGATCAAAAAGGACGACGACCAACTCGTTCTCACCCTCGAAAAAACCAAGGACATCCTCGGCTCAGCCCGTTCCAAAATGAACTTTAAAGGCGCTATCATCGGCTTCGCTGCCGAGACCGAAAACCTCGAAGAAAACGCCCGCGGAAAACTGGAGCGAAAGAGCTGCGATCTCGTCATCGGAAATGATGTTTCACGAAAGGACATCGGCTTTGATTCCTCCGAGAACGAAGTCCTCCTCGTCTACCCCGACCGCACCGAATCTCTCCCAAAGGACAGCAAGGAGCACCTTGCCTACCATCTCATCGAACTCATTGAAGACCTAGTCTAAGTAAAAGGACCTAGGCGTTCCGCCCCGCTCATTCAATCCGGTGGTTGAACACGGCTTCTTCTCAATCACCTACTTTATAGCGGCTGCTTCCGCGAGATCGCTTGGAACCCGAAACCCGTATTTCTTTAGCGCTGTATTCTTACTCATCGGCGGCCACGCACCTTGGCTGCATTCTCCCAACTTCAACAGCTTTTCGGACAGCTCCAGGCGACCTTCTTTATCGATCCAAAAATTCATAAAAGCTTCCCTCATCCGGCGGGTACAGCTAGATATTGGCCAAAATTGGACTGAGGGGGCTGGAGTTAGAATTGCATGGAGAGTTTGCAGAGAGAGAGAACTTACCTCAAGATACGAGGCAGACGCCACAAGATGAGTGAACCTGAACCCCCTCCTACCTCCCGTCACCGCCGCCGCTCGGCCTCGTCGTCACCGGACTCCAGTGCCGGGAGCGCTGAGTCAGGTGACCAAAAGAAAGCCAAGAAGCAAACCAAGCTGCTGGGACCGACGAAAGCTGAAACGTCAATCTTACCCCCCTTCCCCGGACTTTCACCCGACCATATCCACATACCCACGACCCGTGCCGAGTGCCAGAACGCGGTCGACGAAATTCTCGCCGCAAGGACTGGTGGATTTGACACCGAAGCCAAGCCGACTTTCCGAAAGGGACAGAAATGCGATGGCCCCCACGTCGTGCAATTCGCCCTCACCGACAAAGCCTTCATCTTCCAGCTTCATCGGAGTGAGTGCCAGAAGGCTGCCGCCGATCTCATCGCCTCCAAGCAGGTCCTCAAGGTGGGCTTCGGCTTGAAGAACGATCATAAACAGATCCGAACCCGACTGGGCATCTCGCTCAACCACGTCCTCGATCTAGATCAAGTTTTCCGTAAACTGGGATACTCGGGACAAATCGGCGTCCGTGGAGCCATGGGAGTTCTCCTCATGCAGTGCTTCAAGAAATCCAAATCAACCACCACGAGCAATTGGGCACTTCGCGAACTCACCCCTCGCCAATTGCTCTACGCTGCCAACGACGCCTACGCCGCCCTCAAGATCATGGAGGCCCTCCAAGCGGGAGGCCACCTCGAGCGGTAAGAGGACCCAGAGAGTGGTTACGTTCACGACGGTGCCTCTTAGCAAGACGCAATCCCCCAATCTTACTGCTTTTCCACTCGGAAGTAGCCCCTTTCCAGTAGGCCAAGGTCAGAGATATCAAAGATCCTCGTGGTGCTTTCACCTTCGTCAGCCTCCACCCCATCATCGATGTCGGAGTCCCAATTGATCAGGTCAGTCGAATACTTGACGGCATAGACGTCGCCCTTGCGTGAGTTCCAAGTCAGGCTAATTTCGCCATCGCCCGGATTGTAGTCGATTGATTTGATGGCTAATGACTGCCCTGGTGCCAAGACAAGCGGCCCTCGGGCATATACGCTCATGACCTCTTCGGCTGTCAGCGCTTGATCCCAGATCGCGACATCATCGAGGATGCCATCGAAGGTCTCCCTGCCCCCGCGCAGGAACAAGGGGGCTTCGACATTGTTCACCCCATCGCAGTAACCGCCATCACCGGCAATACCCGTCTTCGGATTTAGTGCGCCATTGGCCGGGAGCTCTCCGTTCACATAAATGCTGGCGGTATCCGTGGCGCTGTCATAAGTGCAGACGATGTGCACCCATTCGCCATCCTTATACGCTCCGGCAGGAAGACGGCACTCCGCGCCCCACCCGCCGTATGACTGCCATCCACCAATACGGAAGCGGAGCGGGCTGTCTTCAGTATCAGGTCGGACGAGGATATCGTATCCGAATCCGCTATCGGTGACGGATTTATCCATAATTGTGCCGTAGCTTCCGCTATTGTCGATCATCCACCACGCCAAAGTCAGGTCCTCGGTGGAAGGAGAGGCCTCAGTCCCGCAGTTGATCTCGTCGGCACCTGCTCCTTGAAAAGCCCCCACCCCCACTTTACCGGGCGTGGACCAAGTTCCCCCGCCGATTATGGCATCGAAGCCACCAATAACATCTTCGGCGACGTCGCCGGCACCTTCGTCAAATGGCCAGTAGGCGATGAGATCTGCATTACAGACGGGAGTAAAAACGCAAAGTGAGAGCGCTATTTTAGTAGGATTAAAATGTTTTTTTCTCATGGTCTTATTAGTGATCGGTAGGAACCCGTGTTTGCAATTACACTAAATTTGCAGCTCAATTGCGAGCATTCTCTATGCCGGAATTCCGAATCGGTTCTCCAAACCACTCAAGGATTGGGTTCTTTCCCTAAGCCGCCCATATAATTTGATACAAACTATTCGACCAGGATCTAACGAGGCATCCAGACGATCAATGGCGATAGGGTGATTACCCAACCACCGGGCAGGATGTCCTCATGAACAACGGCAGCGGGGTGAAGTTCAACAACCGCAGCAGCAGCGAAGGCAGTGGAAGGAACGCGACGCTCCATAGCGGAACGTGGAATAACACGGTGGAGCTTGCCATCAGTGCCTCAACCATGAAATAAACTTATATGCCGAATCTGCAAAACTTTCTCTCGCTGGCCGGGTTGGTATTCGTGGCGGCTGCCTCGCAGGTCTATTCTCAGGCGGATAAGAATTGGTGGTCACTACAAAAGGTCGAACGCCCGGAACTTCCTGAGGTCGTCTCCAAGGAGTGGCCGCGTAATGCAATCGACCACTTCATCCTCGCAAAGCTCGAAAAATCCGACCTCCAGCCCGCACCAGAAGCCGATGCGCGCGCGCTGAGCAGACGATTGCACTTCAATATCATCGGCCTGCCTCCTGAACCAGGCGCAGTAGGCGATATCGACGCACTGCTCGCTTCGCAGCATTACGGTGAACGTTGGGCACGGCATTGGCTGGATGTGTCCCGCTTTGGCGAGAGTCAGGGATTCGAATACGACCAGCTGCGCGAAAACGCCTGGCCTTTCCGCGACTGGGTGATCAACGCTCTCAACGACGACATGCCCTACGATCGCTTCGTGCGATTGCAGATCGCCGGCGATCGAATCGAACCAAACAACCCGGACGCGATTACCGCGACCAGTTTCCTGGTCTGTGGATCGTTTGACGGACTCAAGCCCAACGGCGACAAGCAGCGCAAGATCATGCGTCAGGACGAGATGGAGGATCTCGTCGGCACGGTGTCGCAGACCTTTCTCGGGCTCACCGTCAATTGCGCACGCTGTCACGATCACAAATTCGATCCGATCACCCAGATCGAATATTTCCAGATCGCCTCCTCCCTCGCCGGCGTCCACCGCGGTGATCGAAACGTGCCCGCCGGTGGCGACCCAAGCGCGTTAAAAAAGCAAATCGAGGGGCTGGCCAAACAACTCAATCAACAAGACGCAAGAATCCGTACCACGATCCTAGCCAGGCAACCCGACGAGTCGGCAAAGCCAGCCGCGCCACCGAAACCAGTCTCGCGTTGGACCTTTGACAGCGATTTCCGAGATCAGATCGGCACGGCTCACGGAGAAGCCAAAGGCGACGCGAAAATCGTCAACGGCGCGCTCGTCCTCGACGGAAAAACCGCTTTTGTCTCCACCGCAAGACGCCAATCTGATCTCAAAGCGAAGACATTGGAAGCCTGGGTTCAACTCGACAACATCGGCCAGCGCGGCGGCGGCGTGGTCAGCGTGCAGAACCTCGACGCAGGTCAATTTGACGCGATCATCATCGGCGAAAAAGAACCCGGCCACTGGATGGCTGGCAGCAATGGCTACGCGCGCTGGCAGAGTTTCCACGCGAAACCAGAGAACGAGGCAATTGGCAAATTTGTGCACGTCGCGATCACCTACACCGAAGACGGCACCATCACCGCCTACCGCAACGGACTCCCATATGGAAAAACCTACAAGACCGGTAGCTCGAAATACCTCAGCAACAACCACCAAGTGATCTTCGGATTGCGACACGGGACCACGGCGGGTGACGGGAGAATGTTGGCAGGGAAGATCGACCGCGCCCAGCTCTACGATCGCGCCCTGAGCGCCGACGAGATCGCCATTTCGGCAAATATTAGAATTGTCACCGAAGCGCAGATCGTGTCGAAACTGAACGAGAAACAGAAGGCGGACCGCGAGAGTTGGAAAAATGAGATCGCGCAACTCAATGGCGAGTTTGCTAAGATCAAAGAGAAGAAAGTTTACGCGGTGACGCCAAAAAACCCCGGCATCACCCGACTACTGGTGCGCGGTAGCCCGTTCGAGCCAGCAGGTGAAGTCGCGCCCGGGGGGATCGCCTCAGTCGCTTCCGCACTATCGGCAGACTTTGGTCTCAAACCGGATGCACCGGATGACCAGCGCCGCACGAAACTTGCCGAGTGGATCACGCACCCAGACAACCCGCTCTTCGCGCGCGTGATGATGAACCGTCTGTGGCACTACCACTTCGGCCAGGGGTTGGTAAAAACACCCAACGATCTCGGTTTGAGCGGCGGCAAGGCATCGCACCCCGAGCTACTCGACTGGCTGGCAGCGGAATTCCGCGCCAGCGGCTGGAGCCTGAAGAAGATGCACCGCCTGATTTGCGATTCCGCGACCTACCGGCAGTCGTCGCAGGCAAATTCACAAGCGCAGCAGATCGACGCTGGCAACGTGCTTTTGTGGCGGCATACCCCGGCGCGACTCGAGGCCGAAGTAATCCGCGATTCTATCTTGAAAGTTTCCGGCCAGCTCAACCTGAAGATGAGCGGTCCGGGCTACCGCGATTTTAAAATGTATCAGCACAAGGGCTCGTGGGTCTACGATCCGATCGATCCCGAGGGACCCGAGTTCAACCGGAGAAGCATCTACCGCACGTGGGCGCGCGGCAACGTACACCCCTTGCTGGCACCACTGGATTGCCCCGACCCGAGCGCCGCCACGCCCGTTCGCAGCGTGACGACGACACCGCTAAGCGCACTCGCTTTGATGAACACCTCGTTCTCCTTGCGTATGGCCGACACTTTTGCGCAACGCCTCAAAACCGAAACAAGTGACGGCATCCACACCCAAATTAAGCGCGCCTACCTGCTGGCCTTCGCGCGCGAACCGAGCGAGGCGGAGCTCGTGCTAACAAGCGATTTTGTCAAAAAGAACGGCCTTCCCGCCTTCTGCCGCGTGCTCTTTAATTTAAATGAGTTTATCTATCTCAACTGACCCACGATAGACAGACAAGAATCTCCCCTCCCCGAATCCCATGATCACCCGACGCAACTTCCTCGACTGGACTTCCACCGGACTTGGCACCGCCGCAGTCTCCTCGCTCATGCTTCGCGACAGCTTCGCCGCCGCTCCGACACCGTCACACCGTGCGCCAAAGGCCAAACGCGTCATCCACATCTGCCTGTGTGGAGGCTTGAGCCAGGTCGACTCCTTCGACTACAAACCAAAGCTCAAAGAGCTGCACGGAAAATCTCTCACCACCGATGAGAAACCCGATGTATTTTTCGGCAAAGTCGGCCTACTGCGGCAGAGCGACTGGGAGTTCAAACAGCGCGGCCAGAGCGGGCTGTGGATCTCCGAACTTTTCCCTCACATTGCCAGCGTCGCCGACGAGCTCGCGGTGATCAACTCAATGGTCGCCGAGTCGTCGAGCCACACCCCAGCGACCTTCCAGGAGAGCAGCGGCTTCCGCCTCAACGGATTTCCCGTGATGGGTTCTTGGGTCTCTTACGGGCTCGGCAACATGACCGACGACCTGCCGACCTACGTCGTTCTGCCCGATGCGCGCGGCCTGCCCGCCGGTTCGACCAGCAACTGGACGAACGGTTTTCTCCCCGCCGTCCACCAGGGCGTCCCGTTTCGCACCAGCGGCGAAGGTGATGTGATCAGCAACCTGTTCCCCGCTCGAAAAATCGACGCGCGCATCGAGAAAGAGAGCCGCACCCTCTTGGAAAAAATCAACCGTCTGCATATCGAAGAAAACGGTAGCGAAGACGCCTTCTCCGCCCGCATCTCCAGCTACGAACTCGCCGCGCGCATGCAGCTTGCGGTTCCCGAGGTCACCGACATAAACGCGGAATCCGAGGCGACGCGCGAGCTCTACGGACTGAACGGCAAGGAGACCAAAGACTTCGGGCGCAGTTGCTTGTTAGCACGACGTATGCTCGAACGCGGAGTGCGGCACGTGCAACTTTTCTCCGGTGGCTCGTTCGGCTCGCCGCGTATCAACTGGGACGGCCACGAGGACATGAAGCGCAACCACGGCCGCGAGGCCGCGCGTATCGACCAGCCGGTCGCCGCCTTGCTTAAGGACCTGCGCCAGCGCGGCATGCTCGACGACACCCTTGTCTTGTTCACCTCCGAGTTCGGACGGACACCCTTCACCCAGAGCGGCGCCGACCAGGTCGGTACCGGTCGCGACCACAACCATGTCGGCTTCAGCGTGTGGATGGCCGGCGGAGGCGTAAAGGGAGGCATCAGCTACGGCGCGACGGATGAGGTCGGCTACAAATCGGACCTCAATCCGGTGCCGTGGCACGATTTTCACGCCACCGTCCTGCACCTGTTAGGAATTGACCACACCAAACTCACCCACTACCACAACGGAATACAACGCCGCCTGACCAACATACACGGTGAGGTGCTGAACAGCATCATCGCCTAGCCGGAACTCTCCTGCGGCAAGATGCGTCCTTCTGATAGAGACTGCAGTGGGCCGTGGTAGGCGGCAGGTTTTACATGATCGACCGGCTTGCGGTACAACTCCCTCAGACGCCAGCCCATCATAGCGAGCGGCGGAGATAGATCGCTAGTAACTTACGCTCCGAATCAGTCAGAGGCCGACTCTCATTGTAAACGTCAAGAAATACTTGTGCCAGATCTGGCCTCCAATCTTCCGCCGGAAAACAGAATCCATGGATGGTCATGGTGACATTGAACAGAAAAACGTCCTCGCAGGCATCTTCGAAATCAAGGATCGCCACCACCTCTCCGTCCCGGAAAAGGGTGTTGTCGGTAAAAACATCACTGTGGATCAAGCCTCTAGGAAGTGGCTCATCCAAGCGGAGCCTCGATCGTTTGAACTCTTCGAGAAAAAACTGAAAGTGAACAGAATCATCGGGCTTGATGCTTTTCACCAATCGGTCGACGGCTTCCCGACCGTTCGGGTTCTCACGCCGCCCCCATCCACCGGACGGGGTGGCAACTGATGGAGATCGCTGAGCGCACGGGCGATCGGCTCTATCATATTAATTGACCCTGGCATATCGCAGTGATCGCCACGCCGCGGACGCTGGTTTTTTAAGATCAGATGGCGATGGAGTTTAATCGACGGAGATGACTTTGGTTTTGGACCAATTGTCTCCGAATCGCAACCCAGCTTCTCGTTTGCCACTACGTGTCAGAATGATGAAGCATTCGGCGAAGCCCGCCAATGGGATCGCTAATAAGATGTTGCGAGTCGCACCAGTGATCCAGTCTTCGGAAAGGGACGAGCCGTCTTCTTTCACTGCTTTGGTCTTCATGACCTTTTTCCCGATGCTTTGCCCCTCAAGGATAGGGAGGCTGTCCCTGGTGAGGATGACCAGGCCCCAAGCAAGATACGGCAGAAAGGCTGACCCCGTGATGGTCCCAACGATGAAGGCGACAGTCCCGGCTACGAGGGCATCAATGAGTGCGCCAAGAAAACGTTTCACCAGATCGGTTTCAACGACTTTGGGCGCTGATGTTGGAGATCCCTCTTTTTTGACCCCGGGAACCTTTGGTCTCTCGATGTCGACGGAAGTCACCGGAGGTTTTACAGGTGGGGTAGTTCTAATTGTGGGTTTTGGAATGAAATCTCCTTTCTCGCTCATACCTCCATCAGAACACGATGGCATGGGGCTGGTCGAGTTTTGATAACGGGCAGATCCACTTTCACGATCGGAGCTGGTTCACCCAAAAAATATTTTGCGACATCCCGATTGTTCCACCACACATCGTATCATGATTGGCCTCAGGTGGCGCAGCGGCATCACTGATCATTCTTGGGATAGGGTCGCAGCCCGAGGAGTATCTCAGCCCTCTCGGTGAGCGGCTTGGCCGCAAGTTCTTTGTCGGTGTATTCGGCCAGGTTTTGCGACACCAGATCGTAAACCGCCTGGCGATCGTGACTTGTATCTACCGCGAGGCACTTGTTCTTGCTCTTGAAGAATTCAACGGTGGGAAGAGTTTCCGTCTTAAATGTTTCGAATCTCTTTTTGATACTCTCCACATTGTCATCACTTCTGCCGGAGTATTTGGCCCGTCCTAGAATTCGCTTTTCCAGCACCTCGAAGGGACACTCGAAGTATAACATTTTGGGCAGGTCGGCTTCCTCTCCGAAGACTTCCCACCAACCTTCGAGGTTCTCCATGGAGCGAGGGAACCCATCCAAAAGAAAATTCACCTTCCCGGTGGTTCGTGTAATGATCTCCATCGTGTTTTCGAGAATCGACACCATGATCGCATTGGGAACTAATTTCCCTGCATTCATAAACTCCTCAATCGTCGCCGCGTTAGGTCCACTCGCTTTTCGTTCGGCGCGCAGAAGTTCACCCATCGACAAATGCGTCCAACCCAGTTGGCATTCGGCAAGCTCACACATCGTCCCCTTTCCCGCTCCGGGGCCTCCCAAGACAAAAACAACATTAGGCTTGGGGCAGGCTTCTCTCGGATCAAAATGATAAAGGAAGACCTCAGGAGCGGGTGTCACGCCCTTTTTGTAGACGTGCCATTCCCGGTCTGTGGGTGGGAGATCATCCTCGGAGGTGACATCATAGGCAAGATGACCATCGAGACGACAGATTCTCCACGACGTGTAGCTGTTAGAATAGGAAAGAGCCGGGGTTCGAGCTGACTTTCCATCCGCTCGATCCCACGCCATCTTCCCATTCCAATAGCCCAAACTAGATACGGTCCCGGACTCGGATTCGGCAGGTGGCGCGGTGGATGGAACAAAAAGACCATCGACCTCGGGAATGCCGGATCCGGTCACTTCGAGGTAGAAGGTATTTGGTGGGAGCGCTTTAATTTCTGCCATGATCGATTATGTGAAAAATTCAACTCAAGGATTGCCGACACGCTCTTTTTTGCAAGATCTCCTAGATTTTTCTCTAGGCCGAGCCTCCAGTAATGGATGCCACGAGATCATCGCTCAACAGAATGAGGGAATAATTTTCCGATCATACTACGCCCCCCACTATCCCTTGAGGAGTCTGGGGTAGAAACCACTCTTTTGGGTGTTTTTCGGGGGAGGTTGGCAACTCCTTTCACCCCTGCAAGGCGGACGTTAAGGGACACGCTTGAGAGGCTTCTCCATTTCGGACCTGGTAACGTCCAAGAAGTTTGCGTGATCTCTCGGCCAGCATCCTCCGCACCTCTCGGCGGGCTCCTTTTTCACGTGGGATCGTCATATGATCATAGGCCGTCGTTTGATGGCGCATCCATGCAACGACTGCAGCTTCAGCACGTCGCTCAATGGGGATTCTCTGTGTGCGGGCGACTGTTCCACTTCCGACTGGAATGGCGTGCTCAGTCACCGTTTTGGCGAGCTTATTCGCGAGGTTGATGTGATCCTCATGGAAGTCAAGAAACTGAAAGACCACTTGCTCGAACTCCTCGGCATAAACTTGCTCTGCTTTCGCACGACGCGCGCGTCCAGCCACCAGCTTTTTTTGATATTTCGGGTCATCTTTCTCCGCCTCCCGATCAGCTTTAAGCATCGCGATACGCTCAGCAGGCGCGAGAACTCCATGAGAGAATCGCTTTCGGCGCTTGATCTCGATGACGGTCCAACTGGGACCCTCTTGTTTCACCCGACGACTCAAAGCGGCATCCCCCGGAGTCAACACTTCCCATCCAGCTGGAATTTGCATGGGCTTCCCCGCGAGATTAAAAACGTAGCCTTCTTTCTCGCCGAGGCGGACCTCGATCGCTTCAGGATTTGACTTGCTCATTAAGACTGGAAATTACTTCCTGAAGGAGTTCATCGTCCATCTTGAGAAGATTTCCTTCACTTGGAAAACTCCCGTCTTTCACATCTGCGATGTATTCACCGAAAGCCGCTATTCGTTCCTCCTGAAGCCGCCGATGCTCGGCGGCGAAGTCCCGATAGGCCCTCGCATGGCGAGGCAATCGTTCGTCGTAGTCGCCCAGGATATCGTCCGAGAATAAGAACTGGGTATCACATCCCTTTCCCGAACCAAGGGACATCAAAATCATGGGAGTTTGCGATGCCATAAAGCTTGCGAGATTTTCCGGTACGCATTCCAGTTCTGCCGCATAGGCCCCCGCTGACTCCAAGTCTTTCATCTGCCGACAAAGTGCCTTCGCCTCTTCAGCCGTCTTCCCAATCGCGCGGTAATTGGTCCATGTCACATGCCGAGGAATCATCCCCAGGTGACCAACCACAGGAATTCGCTCCCGCGCCATTCCTTCGATGATAAAGGGACTGGCAGAGCAATAAAGTGAACTCGCTCCCATTTCCAAAGCCTTGAACCCGATCCGAATTGCCTCCTCCTGCGTCGCCAATCCATGTGGTGTGGCACAGGAAAAGAAACTCCTCGGCGCAGCTTCCACCAGTCTTGGCAATCGCTTCTGGGCCTCCGGCGAGTCAAAGCTACAACTCATGATGTCGATTCCAGCCTCCTCTGCTGCGGCTGCTTCTTCGGGAGACTTTACGTGAATATGAGTTAAGCAGCGCTTCCCCTTCAACTTCTGCAAATCATAAACTGTGTATTTTTTCCGAGGTCGCAACATGACAAAGAGAGAATGGCAAAGGCCGATTGGGAAAGAAAGAATTAGGAAGACAAAATACAACCCTCTCCCACAGCCCCAAAAAACTTAATAACGATCAAGAGGCACGCCTTGTCGCTGTCTTAGCTTGTCTGAGCCATGGCCTACACTTTCAGATCCAGTAGCCCTTTCCAGATGTTCACATTCCTCCGATAGAACACCAAAATCTGATCTGTAGTAAGTCCAATGGTGTTACGCCGGATCATCGGATGCCTGGGATTGGCAGGAGGGTTCCTTTGGGGAGCCGAGGATTACTGGGCCTTTGCTCCGGTGAGCAATTCGACGCCTCCCGCAGTCGGCAACAGCAATTGGGCACGCGAAGATCTGGACCGCTTTGTCTTGGCTGGAATTGAAAAAGGAGGCTACCTCCCGACCAAAACCGCCGAAAAGAGAACCCTCGTGAGACGAGCTTACCTCGACCTCCACGGCCTCCCTCCCACGGCCGCGCAGATCACGACCTTTCTTCAGGACGAACGAGAGGATGCCTGGGAAAAACTCATCGGCGAATTACTGGAATCTCCCCGCTATGGCGAACGATGGGGACGCCACTGGCTTGATGTCGCCCGGTATGCCGACACGAACGGCATGGACGAAGATATCGCTCACCCTTCTGCCTGGCGATATCGAGATTATGTCATCGCCGCCTTTAATGAAGACAAACCATTTGATCAATTCATCATCGAACAACTGGCTGGCGATCTCCTCCCCGCAAAAGACCTTGAAGAAAAACGGGCCCGAACCGTGGGCTTGGGCTTCCTATCCGTCGGTCCGAAGATGTTGGCATGCGACGATCCCGACAAGATGCGGCGCGACATCGTCGATGAGCAAATGGACACAATGGGACGAGCCTTCCTTGGCATGACCATTGGCTGTGCCCGTTGCCACGACCACAAGATCGATCCCATCTCAATCAAGGACTACTACGGACTCGCCGGGATCTTCATGTCTACCAAGACGCTTACAAAATATTCCGTTGTGGCGGAATTCCACGAGCATAATCTCACTGAGGAACACCACAAAAAAAGGTGGCAGGAAGTGAATCGCCTCGAAGCCGTGAGGAAGAAAAAGGAAACATCCAAGGAAGAGAAGAAACGCCTCGGCAAAGAAATCGCAACCCTCAAAAAAGACCTCCCCGTGCCCTTCATGGTCATGGGCGTGAGCGAATATCCCACTCAGAATATCAAAGTCCACCTTCGCGGCGACTACCTTACGCTGGGCGAAGAAGTTTCCCGTGGTGTCCCCTCCGCTTGGACCGATGGAAAACAAATCATCATGCCCGAAAAACAAAGCGGCCGACTTGAGCTCGCCCGCTGGATTGCTTCCGCTGAAAACCCCCTCACCTCCCGGGTCATCGTAAATCGACTGTGGCGCTGGCACTTCGGTCGAGGCATCGTTCCCACCCCGGATAACTTTGGCGGCTTGGGCGAGCGCCCCACCCATCCAGCACTTCTCGATCATCTCGCGCACAAATTTGTGGAATCAGGTTGGTCGGTCAAAGCGATGCATCGTCTCATGATGAACTCAGCGATTTATCGCCAATCAACTCAGGCAGACCCCGCTCTCTCGAAAGATGATCCGGAAAACAAACTCTTCGCCCGCTGGCAACGCCGACGGGTGGAATCAGAAGTCATCCGCGATAGCATTCTCATGAAATCAAATCGCCTCGATCCCACGGTGGGGGGATCGATGTTGGTCGTTCAACCTTCAAAGTATGCCGATCGCGGCCATCTCAAAGCCCACTCCCTCGTCCCGAGACGAACCGTCTACCTCCCGGTTTATCGAAGCTCCGGATACGATGGGCAAAAAGCGTTTGATTCCGCCGACTCAGCCGTCTCCGACGGAAACCGCCGCAGCTCCACCGTCGCCGGACAAGCCCTCTATTTAATGAACAGCGAGTTGATGCACGAGTCGTCAAAATCTCTGGCCGAAATCGTGATCAGCCAAGACTCACCAAATCCCACTTCCTGGTTGATCAATCACCTCTTGGGCCGCGAAGCCACTGAGAAGGAATGCCTTCAGGGCGAGAAGTTTGTGAATGACTACGGCGATGAAAAGGAAGCTTGGTCAGCCTTTGCGCGAGTGCTATTTTCCAGCAACGAATTTTTATATATAGAGTAAATTATTGTGAGCTTATTTGGTCATCAAGCGGGACTCCCACTTTCCCGTCGGGAAATGTTATTGCGATCTGGAACCGGATTCGGCGCTCTCGCACTCCAGGCGATGCTTGCCCAAGAAGCTGCCGGAAAAAGCAACGCTCCCCCGCTCCCCGGCACCGCCAAGCGCGTCATCTTTCTCTTCATGCACGGTGGACCATCAACCGTGGATTTATTTGACCCAAAGCCACTCCTCTCACGCGACACCGGAAAGCCCTTCCCTCTCAAAGCTCCCCGTATCACTTCCCACAAGTCAAAAAACCTCCTCCTAAAATCTCCCTGGTCCTGTCAACAACACGGTGCAAGCGGAGCCCAAGTCTGCGACTTGCTCCCAAATATTGCCTCCATCACGGATGACCTGTGCTTCGTAAAATCGATGCATTGTTCCAACTCGCGACACGGCGGGGCGCTCCTGGAATTACACACTGGATCCGACACCTTCACCCGCCCGTCAATGGGGTCGTGGATCAACTACGGCCTCGGCAGTGAAAACGAAAACCTCCCCGGCTTCATCACGATCAATCCCAGTGGCAGCCACGGCGGCGCAGGCGCCTGGTCCTCGGCATTTTTACCTGCTAAATATACCGGCACCCACATCAGCGGAAAAGGGACGGAAATGAAAGTGCCCTTCATCGACAACCCTCTTCACGACCAAAGCAAACAACGTAAAGAACTGGATCTCCTCGCATCCTTTAATAAAGAACACCTTACCCAGAGAGGCGCGAACAGCGAGCTGGAATCGCGTATCGCCTCCTACGAGCTCGCTTTCAAAATGCAGATGGAAGTGCCCGGCGTGCAAGACATCTCCAGCGAACCAGCGCACATCAAAAAACTCTACGGCGCTGACGCCGACCCCACCAAATCTTTCGGCGAACAATGTCTCATGGCCCGCCGCTTTAGCGAGGCCGGCGTGCGCTTTGTGCAAGTCACCCACCGCTACTGGGATTCCCATGGCAACCTCAAGAAGGAGCACGAAAAGCTCAGCGCGGAAATGGACAAACCGGTCGCCGGTCTCATCACGGATTTAAAACAGCGGGGCCTCCTCGATGAAACCCTCGTCCTTTGGGGCGGCGAATTCGGACGCACCCCCACCGCTCAGGGAAATGACGGTCGCGATCACAACCCGCACGGTTTTACCATGTTCATGGCCGGTGGCGGGATCAAACCGGGCACGGTTTACGGATCGACTGACGACTACGGCTACTACGCTGAAGACAAACCCGTTCACTTTCACGACCTCCATGCCACCATTCTCCACCTCATGGGAATCGATCACGAGGAATTCACCCACCGATACGCCGGCCGGGATTTCCGACTCACCGATGTCGAAGGGAAGGTTGTTCACGGAATCATCGCATAAGCAACATCGCGACCTCGAAATCTCTGCAGGACTGGGGCGGACAAAGCCCTCGTCGAGTTGTTGATTCAGCTGAGCGGCCACACCGTCGCCAACAATATTTCGATGAGCTCCATCCTACCGTTTTTTGGAGGAAGCGACAGGGTCTTTACACAAGGACGAGGACTTCTTCGAGGTAGCTCTCGCCGTGGGCGGCGCAGAGTTGTTTTTTTGTGAGGCTGCTGGGATCGATCGCTTGCTTCAGCAAGCGTTGAAGGAAATTCTGCGTAAAGTTGAGAGATTTTTTGCGGCATTTTTTTGCCAACTTAATTATGATCTTCTTGAAAGAGGGTATCGAAGACCCAATGCCAGCTATTCTCTACGCGCCAATGGGAGCGAATATATTTCTGCATTTTCTATGCCTTCGGTTTTTTCAAACTACTTATATAATAGTAAATTTCACTCCGACATTCTTTCCCTTTTTCTAGCACCTGACATTCTTCCAAGGTGACGCTTTCCAGGCCTTTCCAAGCCGCTCTAATTTTCGAGTCCATCCAATTTACGGTGTGGCAAACAATGGTCATACGCTTTCCCAAACGTCCTCGATTCTTTCCTTCTTCGGTGTGGATGCTCTAGTTCTTTGGGGTGCTCTTTGTCAGATTCAAATGACGAGATGTGAATTGAAATTGATCAATGAGTTGCTTGTGAAGTGGTCCTTCGTTGCCTTTCACGCAGAAAAGATAATCTGCTCCGGTATCCATAATTTGAGCAGCGATCTCGCTCTGTGTTCTCATCGCATCGATGCTGACCACCGCACCTTCAGGGTTGAGAATTTTGAGTAACTCGGGGATCGTGGTGATCTCATTACTTTCCTCTTCAACAAAGCATTGGGCAAGGATCAGACCTTTTTCGCGGGCCAACGCGCTGACGACATGGAGGTGTCTATCTTCAGCATCGCGATTTTCTCGTAAAGCCTCGCCATCGATGGCGAATTTCTCGTCCTCAACTTCAATTCCAGCCAGTTCCAAATGGGTGATGAGACATTGCGCAAAGAGCTGGGGAAGCAAAGGCCCTAGGCAGCAAATGGCGCGGAAATTGAAGGCATTCTTCCGACTTCGGATCAGTCAGAAAATTTAACCAACCCCCACAAGGGAAACCTTCGCTTCACAGCAGAGTTCCTCAACTTCATCGCGTCCAAGAATAAGCGTGCGCCCCGCTTCTACCGCAATCGTCTTCACGCCAGCTTCACAGCAACTTTCAATCGTCCTAGGCCCAATCACAGGGACATCAAAACGCATATCTTGATCAGGCTTGGAGACCTTCACGAGGGTGACATCCTTTCCGTTTCCGAGTTTACCTCCACGCTGAATACAGGCATCGGTGCCTTCAAAGGCCTCCACCGCAAGGACGGTGCCATGTCGCACCACGATACTCTGCCCAATATCGAGCGCGCTTGTCTGCTTCACGATGGAATAGCCGAAAGCGACATCCTCCCGACCCCGTTCTGAGAGCTTGGGGCCAAAGATATCTCCTTCCGTCGCGAGCTGATTCTCCAGAAAGGTCGTTGCTTTTAACCTGTCTCTTATACACATCTCCGAGCCCACGAGACAAGAGGCAATCT
>OJHF01000133.1_pt1 | contig 22422 bp, 14 predicted proteins | sample 1594891 | NCBI WGS metagenome assembly OJHF01 (sample SAMN05416737, study PRJEB24817) | seawater metagenome | isolation source: Sea water | place: Canada:Atlantic | collected 2013-07 | reverse complement strand
ACACAGAGTAGATCGTCGGCAGCGTCAGATGTGTATAAGAGACAGATAAAATATTTAATAATGATGGGTCTGGTGGCGATTCCGGCCAAGGCTGTAGTACTCTGGAGTTTTGGTGCAGATGACGACGCCCAAGACGGCAACGGTGATCCTTTAAGTGGATTGAACGATCCTGCCACCTTCAACGGGATAGCTTTCAACGTATCAGGCGTTCGTGAAACTGGTCTCCAAGATCTCCCTGGTAACCCGGCGAATATTGGCGGATTGAGCGATGATGCTGATCGTGACATTGATGATGATTACTACTTTGCGGGAGTTTATACGACTGCGGCTGGCGATGGTGGCTATGTTCCAGTCGGTGTCGTTTCGGAAAATGAATCTTACTATGATCGCGCTTTAACCGCCGGCGACCCAAATATGCGCTGGCATTTTAATCTCCCCGAAACCGTGACGGAAGATGACAACTTCATCTTCACGATTGACTTTCACAATTTGAGCGAAGCAAACGACGCAGACGCCTCAAGCTACGATCTTACTTTCTGGGTAGATGGGAAACAGATCGGGGAAATGCAGCCCCATTTGGATGTTGATCTCCCGTCAGCACAAAGCTGGAACTTTGAATTGGATGACTTGGGTGGCGTCGGTGAGATTGGCGAAGGATTCGATCACTACGTTGAAGTAAGGAGCACTCCGACCGGCAGCGCCCGCTGGACCAGTCTTGACTATGCGCAGCTGGAAGTCTCATCTGAACCCCTCGTTGAGGATGACCCAAACATCTCGGTAGCGATTGAAGTGAACTTTGATGTTATTCCAGTGGGAGGCGAAGCGTCCACCAAAACCGTCGTATTTACAAATTCCGGGCTAACACAGGATCTCGTCATCACTGAGCTTACGCTCGCGGGTTTCAATCCCGACTCCTTCTCGATTGTTGCGCCAGCTTTGCCTATCACCGTGGCGCCCGGAGCTGAATCGCAAATTGAGGTGACAGTTACTTCTGGTGCGATCGAGGAAAGCCTTTCCGCCACCTTAACGGTGACTTCCAATGACACCTCGGATGGCGCTAAGGTCGTATTCCTTGGTGCCCGGACTATCGTGCCTTTCAACGATGAGGGGACTTTGTGGTTCGTCGGAACTGACGATGGTGGGCAGGACGGAGATGGCGACAAAAATCTCAACGATCCTGCTTACTTTAATGGAACCGATTTTTTTGTCTCGGGGGTCCAAGAAAGCGGAGAGGATTTCTTGCCTGGAAACCCGGATAGCCAGGGAGGAAGTGGTGGTGGTCGTGATATTGATGATGATTTCTATTTTGCAGGTGTTTTCAACACTGTTGTCGATGGAGGTGCTTACGAGCCTGCCGGTATTGTGGCAGCCAATGAGCGCTACTATGATAGGGCATTGACTAATGGTGACCCCAATATGCGATGGCACTTTAATGTGCCAGAGTCTGTGGGGCGTAACGACAACTTCATTTTCACCATCGATTTTTACAGCCTCGATGATGACGGCGCTGCAGAAACCTCTGGATACGACCTGACCTTCTTCGTCGATGGACAGCAAATCGGAGACATGCAGCCTCACTCCGAAGCCGATCTAGATGCCGCGCAAAGTTGGGACTTTACTCTTGATGATTTGGGCGGGGTGGGCGAACTCGGACCGGGCTTCGACCACTATGTCGAAGTTAGGAGCCAGGGCACTGGCAACTCACGCTGGGCCAGTCTGGACTATGCAAAGCTGGACATCGAGGCTGGAGGGAAGGGGCTTGTTATCACGGAACTTTCGGTGGATTCACAAACCAACAACGTGACCTTTAGCTTCCAAGCAAAGATCGGAAGACCCTATATTATTGAGCGCAGCACAACGATGCTCCCCACCGGAGAGCCTGGCGGATGGCAGGAGATCGAAGATTTTCTGGTGGCGGAATCCGAGATTCAATCGTTCACTGATCTTGGAGCTGCTGCAGGCAGCGAAAAATTCTTCTATCGAGTCCGTGTCACCGATGAATAGTCTGTTCTTCAGCCACCGTTTTTTTAAAGCCTGGCACAGATAGATTCTTTCCAAGGTCGGAACGCGCAGTGCGATTCGGCCTTTACTCTTACCTGCTAGGAGCCTGTCGGAGTGGGCGCACGTTCCGCGGAGAATTCGGCGAGCAAGCGAAGTGACCGCGGAGAGATGGAATGGACAATTTCACCAAGCCAGTCGCTCACCAGTGAGATTCCAGAGGGCTTTCTGACTGACTGCTAGGAATTTGCTTTTGGCGGGAGGGCTTTGAAGCCGCATTTGGACCGGAGCGGAGGGGGGCGAAAGGGGGTTGTTGAGATGTGCTTTCTCCACGGCATGACCGGCAAGACCAACCCGCACGGACCGGGGGAGAATTTCATGTGCGCCGGATTTACCCTGGATGGTTTTCCAAGCGCCGGAGGGTGGACGACCTATGCACTGGGTAGCGAGGCGGATGACCTGCCGGCCTACGTGGCGATTCCGGATGTGCGCGGCACGCCCCAGTCGAGCGTGAATTGCTGGGCACCAGTTTTAATGCTTCCAAACCGGTGCGCAACCTGGCGATTCCAAATGGCATCACCGGCAATACCGATGCCGCAAACCGGGCCTTTCTGCAACGCCAGAACAAGCGCCACCTTGAGAACTATGCCGGTGATTCGCAGCTGGCAGCCCGTATTGCGAGCTATGAACTGGCGGCGCGGATGCAGCTCAGTATTCCCGAGATAACTGATTTAACCAAAGAGCCCGACTACATCATGCGGAATTATGGGGCGGGCGAGTCAGGGAACAAGGTGGTTGATCTCCGTGTCGCCTATGGACGAAACTGCATCTTGGCTCGTCGTCTTATAGAGCGGGGAGTGCGTTTCGGGTAGTTGTTCAATGGCGCTTACCAGACCGGCGGTGAGGGCGTGAGCAACTGGGATGGTCACAAGAAGATTAAGGAGCAATACGATGTTCACGGACCGGTCCTCGACCAACCGACAGCGGCCCTCCTGAAGGACCTCAAGGCCCGGGGATTTCTGGAGAACACCCTGGTGGTTTTTTGCTCGGAGTTTGGCCGGATGCGACCTTTCAGAAAGGAGCGAGCGGTCGCGATCACAACCCCAGCGGTTTCACCGCCTGGCTGGCAGGGGCCGGTGTGAAGGCTCCTTTTAGCTACGGTGCAACGGATGAATTTAGCTACAAGGCGGTGGAGGGTGTTACGACGGTCTACGACTTTTACGCCACCATCCTGCACCTCCTTGGTCTCGATCACGAGCGCCTAAGCTTCTATCACAATGGCATTGAGCGCCGCCTCACTGACGTGCACGGAAAGGTAATCCGGCAGATCCTGGCTGCCACCTAAGAGCTCTCGCGTTTCGTGAATCTCACCCGCAGTGACTCGTAGCCGATCATGCGGGTGTAGTCGGGTTCTCTCTCGATGAGTTCATCGGCTTTGAGAATTTCGATTCTAGAAACATTTTCGGCCAGAGCACGGATCAAGCCGCGCATGAGGGCGCGGGCGTGATGTGCTCCGAGGCAGAGGTGCTCTCCAAACCCGAACGCGACGTGCGGATTTGGTCTACGGTCGAGTTTTGGGACGTTCGGTTCGTCGAAGACGTCGGCATCGCGATTGGCTGACGACCAGCAGAGCGAGACGCGTCCTCCTGGTGTTACCTCGAAGCCATGGACATTTGTCTTCACCGGACAGACCCGTCCGATGTGGGTGAGGGGGATGAAGAGACGGAAAAACTCCTCTGAAGCGAGGTTGACCCGCTTCGGGTCTTCGCGGATCCACTCGAGGTCGTCGGGGTTTTCGGCGAAGTGGGCAATGATGCGGGTGGCAGTGTGAATGATGGTGTCCCGGCCGCCGGCGAAGGCGATGTTTGCAAAGCCGAGTTTCTCTTCCATGGTGAGGAGACGTCCCTCAAAATCCACTTGATTGAGCGCGGAGAAGAAATCCTCACCGGGATTTTCGGCAGCCGCCTCGAACATCCGCTGGCTGTATTCTTCCATGAAGGGGCCTTTGGATTTGCCGTCACCATCCTTAAAGACATGAAGTCCCCAGCTCACCCATAGTTCCGCTTCCACTTCCGGGACATTGAGGAGATACGTCAGGGCGTAGGATTGCAGGGGGATGGCGAAGTCATTCACGGCCTCGATGGAGTCCGCTTCGAGAGCCTTGGAAAGGAGCGCCTCGATCAAGCGATTGATCTTCGCAAGCACCTCGGGCTGTTTTGGGCGCAGGAAGAAGGGTTCCGCGATTTTTCGATACGCCGCGTGTACCGGTGGATCAACTTCCAGGGGATACTGTCGGACGGTGCGAACGTCCTCTTCCGAAGGAATGGGGATTCGTCTCGGAGCATCGGAGCTAAAGGTTGTGGTGTCTTTCGCCGCTTCCCGGAGATCCTGGTGGCGCAGGATCATGGGGACACGCTCGCCTTGGAAAGTGCCGACGTGAATCGGGCATTTCCCTCGTGCTTCTTGAAAGGGGTCGTCGTAATTACTCATGGCTTGAACTGGCGCATGGTAGATCAAGCTTGCTACCCATTCCAATCCAGATCTCAGGGAGTGACGTATAGAGGCTGGGGGAGTATCGGCTCGCACCCATGACTTCATCACATACTGGGGTGCCCAACTCGGAATTTTCTTTTGCCGGGAGGGCTTTGAAGCCGCCTTTGGACGGGAGCGGAGAGGGGAGAAAGGGGTTGATTTCTCGCGCAGAGACGGTGGGCCGACTGGACAGTTCCCCAACCACTCGACAAAGTGTCGTCATGCGTTTTCTTCTCCTTTCATGCCTCGCCTTCGGCATCATATCAAGTAGTGCCCAGGACTCAGCAAAACTCCTCCCGAGCGCCCACGCCCACAATGATTACCGGCATCCGCATCCTCTCACCGATGCCCTCTCTCACGGCTTTCAAAGTGTCGAGGCCGATATTCTCCTCATCAAAGGAAAGCTCTTGGTTGCTCATGATCTAGACGAAGCGAAGCCCGCAAACACCCTGCAAGCGCTCTACTTCGATCCGCTTCAGGCACGGGTAAAGAAACATGGCGGAAAGGTCTACGCCGAGAGCAAGGAACCCTTTTACTTACTCATCGATCTCAAGTCAGACGGAGAATCAACCTACCGCGCGCTGCACCAGGTTCTCATCCAATATCGAGAGATGCTGACCGAGTTCCAAGACACCGCGGTCGAACGCAAAGCAGTCACGATCATTATCTCCGGGAACCGCCCGAAAGAACTCTTGAAATCTCTCAAACCACGTCTCGCCGGCCGCGATGGCCGACTCAGCGATCTCGCCACCGCTGATCCCCACTTCACCCCTTGGATCAGCGACAACTGGCAAAAACATTTTCAATGGAAAGGCCAAGGCGAGGTCCCTCAAGCGGATCGCGACAAACTCAAAGCCCTGATCACGCAAGCGCACACACGTAAGTTACAAGTCCGCTTCTGGGCCATCCCGGACCAGCCGGAAGCGTGGAAATTGCTGCACGAGCATGAAGTCGATTTCATCAACACTGATCAGCTCGAAAAACTCAGTGCGTTTCTCAGTCAACCCGGGCCGAAGCACTGACATGCTTCTCGCGGTTTTCCCAGTCCTCGATCAAGGGGGCTTTGATGAATCGGACGCCGTCCCTACGCCAGGATCCCGTGGACAACTTTTCCGTAAACGTCGGTGAGGCGGAAATCGCGACCGGCGTAGCGATGGGTGAGGTGCTCGTGATCGAAGCCGAGCAGGTGGAGGATGGTGGCGTGGATGTCGTGGACGGTGACCGGATTCTCTTCGGCCTGGAAGCCGAATTCGTCGGTCGATCCGTAAACCGTCCCGCCGCGGATGCCGCCGCCCGCCATCCAGACGCTGAATCCGTAGGGGTTGTGGTCGCGACCGTTCTGCGATTTACCAGCGCTGTTGAGTTCGACGGTTGGGGTGCGGCCAAACTCTCCGCCGAAGATGACGAGGGTATCGTCGAGCATCCCGCGTTGCTTGAGATCCTGAAGCAGGGCCGCGACCGGTTGGTCGATTTCGCGGGCGAGATTGGCGTGGTTCGCCTCGATATTGTCGTGGTGGTCCCACGGTTGGCCCTTCCCGTGCCACAGCTGGATGTAGCGCACACCGCGCTCAAGCAGGCGGCGCGCGATGAGCGTCTGGCGCCCGTGGGTTTCGCGTCCGTAGAGGTCACGGAGATGATCCGGCTCCGTGCTCAGGTCGAAGGCGTCGCTCGCCTCCATCTGCATGCGGTAGGCGAGTTCGAATGTTTGGATGCGTGCATCGAGCTGTGGATCGCCCACGCGATCGCGACGGTGTTCGGCATTCAATTGGGTGAGAAAATCGAGCTGGGCGCGCTGCTTCTGGGGAGTCGTTGAGCGGTTGAGGATGTTCTCGATGAGGTCCTCGATACGGGTGTGTTGCGAGTCGATAAAAGTCCCTTGATAGATGCCTGGAAGAAAGCCCGATTGCCAGTTCTGCGCGTCCTTGATCGGGTAGCCACCCGGACACATCGAAATGAAGGCCGGGAGGTTTTGATTCTCAGCTCCGAGTCCATAGGTCACCCAGGATCCGACGCTCGGGCGGCTCAGCACAGCGTCGCCACAGTTCATGAGCATGAGCGACGGTTCGTGGTTGGGCAGCTCGGCCTTCATCGAGCGAATCACCGCAATGTCGTCAATGCACTCGCCGATCTTCGGGAACAGCGAGCTTACTTCAATCCCGCTTTTGCCGTAGCGCTGGAAGGTAAACGGCGACGGGAAAGCCGCGCCGGTCTTGCGCTCGGTGCGCAGATTTTCAATCGGCAGGGGTTGGCCCGCGTACTTCGCCAACATCGGTTTCGGGTCGAAGCTATCGACATGGGATGGGCCGCCATTAAGAAAAAAGTGCACGACGCGTTTTGCCTTACCGGGAAAGTGTGGCGCGCGTCCCGCGAGTGGATTGAGCCCCTGTCCCTGCTCTGCCAGCAAAGTTTCGAGGCCAACCGATCCCATCCCCATGCCACAGCGGCGCAGGAAAGACCTTCGGGTGAAGAGCGGATGTTGTGGATTCATTGTGGTGATTTTAATCGACGAAGATGAAAGCGTTACTCAGCAGGAGGGTGTGCGCCAGTCGCTCCCAAGCGGTGAGCTGGTGGGCAGGTTCAGTGGGAATCCCGGCAAACTCGCGCTCGGCACTCCACCCTCCGACTTTGCCATCCTGCTCGTCCATTTGAAGGATCGTTGGTGCCCAGGTGAATTGGTCGAAACTGATGTCGCCGGCTGGTCGGCAATCAACAACAAAGTCAATGCATTCGCCCGCACTGACCTCAATGACATCGAGATCTGCGGTAACCGAATTCCCGAACTCGACGGTCCACGAGCCGAGGACGCCGCCGCGATCCGAGATGACGAGCGCACGGACGCCGTCGCCACCGGCGTCGGTCATCCCGATCGTGCCACAGATGCGGATGCGGGCATCCACCGGTGCGGTCCAACGTCGCACCGCCGCGTGCGCAAGATCATTTCCGACATGGCCGCCGACTGCGGTCAACCGCATCCAGCCGAGTTGTGCATCCGGCCACTGCGCCCCGCCGCCCCAGGCATCGCCACTGAAATGCGGGAGCGAGGTGAAGTTCATCAACCGTCCAGAAGCTTCGTCATACTCGCCGAACCCGTAGCTCCACGCGGATGGGATAGCCAGCGCGGGTTTGGTCGGTGCCTCCAGAGAATCCGCCGCCAGCGCCGCCGAGATAAAGCCCTCGCTGCTCGCCAGTTCGGCCTCGCTTGGCTCGCGACGCAGGGCGCATTGAAAAATCGAGCGGATCCGTTGCTCGGATTCCGAATCCGCTGCAACGCGCGCCGCCAAGGCAATCGCGCGCGCCTCGATGAATGGGCTGTTCAAGAAAAAGAGGGCCTGCTGCGGGACATTGGTCTCGTGTCGCTGTGCGCTGTGCAGCTCCGGGTTGGCAAAATCGAAATCACGTAAGGTGCTCGGCAGGAACTGCCGGTCGATCCTTCCGTAAAGGCTCCGCCGCGCGGAAGCATCCGCACCAAAGAGCGACCCAGGCTGGCCGCCGATGGAAAGATCCAGTTCGCCTGAGGCAGCCAGCAGCGAATCGCGCATCGCTTCGAAATCCAAGCGACGGCGCTGGAAGTACGAAAGAAGCCGGTTGTCGGGATCGACCTGCTGTGCTTCGGGGGTCGGCGTTGAGCTTTGCTGATAAACCGCCGAGCTCACAATCATGCGGTGCAGGGCTTTCAACGACCACCCGTTTTCAATCAGACGAAAAGCAAGAAAATCGAGCAATTCAGGGTGACTCGGAGGCGCGGTGCGGAGGCCGAAATCGCTCGCCGTGTCGACCAGCCCGGTTCCGAAATGGTCCTGCCAGATGCGATTGACGATGACCCGTGCGGTGAGTGGGTTGTCGCGACTGGCGATACTTTGCGCGAGTTCAAGCCGCCCGGAGCCATCTTTAAAATCGGCGGCTCCAAGGATCGCCAACGCCCGTCTCGGGACCTCATCGCCTTGGGTCGAGTAGTCGCCGCGCAAAAGGATGTGCGCGTTCTGCGGGACCGGCGCGTCCTCCATCGCCACCGCGTGCGGAGCCAACTCGCCCAACTCGATGATACGGCGTTCGACATTGGCGAAGAGTGCCTTCAGCCCAGTCTTCGTCGCCTCATCGAAGAGCCACTCGATATCGTGCAGGTGGCAGCGCGGGATGGCAATCGGCGAACCGGGGCCGTTCAACACCTCCGCGATCACCGGGTTCGAGGCGTGGTTTTTGAGAAGTTCAGCGTAGCAGCGAGCGACGTCTTCCATCCCGCCTGGGGTGGCTTGGGTAAGCGCGGCAGAGACTAGCGGATCGACATTTTCCAAGCTCTCGACAAGCCGCCGCACCGCGCCATCGGCGAACGCTTCGGGTGGAAGTCCCGCCAGCGCATGCCAGGCCCCGAAGACCGGATTCTGCGCCTTGTCCGATTGCGCGAGATATTGATACCATCGCCGCACCTGTTCCGGGATGAGGTCGTCCTTGCTAATGATCTCAGTGAAATTCGGCTTGGGCACCTTGCTGATATCGAGCGCCGCGATCAGGTATTCGGAGACCCGATCAAGGAAGCGCGCCTCCGCCTCCTGCGCTGCCTGTTCGAACTGGGTTTCGAGAGCAACGCGGCGCTTGGTCAACTCGGTATCGTCGTTTTGGCTGAGCGGAACCATGTGCTCTCGGGAGCTGTTCAAGATGCCGTAGAGCGAGTAGTAATCTGCCGCCGGGATCGGATCGAATTTGTGGTCGTGACAGCGCGCACAGGAAACCGTCAGACCGAGCATCCCGCGAGTGACGACATCGATGCGGTCATCGATGATGTCCTGACGGACGCCGATAAATCGTCCGCCGAGCGTGAGGTAACCCATCGCGGCTAGGTCAGCCGGGGAACACTCGTCGCGCGCCAAAAGCCGGTCGGCCGCCAGCTGGAGCATCAGAAATCGATCGTAAGGCAAATCTTCGTTGAAGGCGCGCACCACCCAATCTCGATAGACCCAGCTGTGGACAAAAGTAAACTCCTCCGAGGCGTAAGCGTAGCCCTTGGTATCCGAATACCGCGCCACGTCGAGCCAATGCCGCGCCCAGCGTTCGCCGAAGTGCGGAGAGGCAAGCAGCCCCTCGATCTCCGGCGCGCTGAAAGCCTTCGTAGCATCCGGATAAAACGCAGATGGCAACCCGGTGAGATTGTAGGTCGCCCGTCGCCGCAGCGTCGGTGGGTCGGTCTGCGGTGCAGGATGCAGTCCCTGCGCCTCAAGCCGGGCGAGAATGAAGGCGTCAATCGGGGTGCGTGGCCAGCTCGCATCACGAACCTGCGGAACCGCCGGCTCAATCAGCGGCTGGAAAGCCCAATGTTCTGCCGGATTCTCTTTCCCACAGGCCATCATAGGGAGCAAGATCGACAACACCAGCGCCAGCAGCAGATTTAGAATTCGATGCACTTGACGATAGTTTGCCACAACTCAACTACCGTTGGAATACGATTCTCTATCATCTGGACCAGACAAGCGCTGCGAAAGGACCTCCCTTGATCACTTGCTTGACCTGCTGGTTGTCTGCTAGGAATTTGCTTTTGGCGGGAGGGCTTTGAAGGCGCATTTGGATCGGAGCGGAGGGGGGAGAAAGGGGGTTGAAGCGGACGGATGAGAGCCTTGCGCGACATCGAGCAAGGAGATGAGATCACCTTCGACTACGAAGAGAACATGACAAAGGCGGTTCAACTCCTGAACACCCCTCAACACTGAAATGAAATTGAATGATCGACAGATAAAGTTTGTGGAACTGGTTTTCCAGGGACACCCAGTGGGGAGGGCTTACGAGAAGGTTGGTTACAAAGCGAAAGGGAAAATAGCTGACGCTAATGCTTCTCGATTGCTAACCAATGTTGACGATTCTGGAATCGGCGCACACAGCTTCACCCGTAATATTTTCAAAGTCGTGGGTTAAAATTCTTGCGATATCGTAAATTTCTCCATTCGGCGGATCTCTCGATTTGGTGAAGTGATAGCTTGTTTTCCTTTTGTATTCGCCGGGGCTTTGGCTCTCTTAGGCTCGTGTGGACCGGTTTGAGCGTGCGCTTGGTAAATGGTCTCGCCGGCGTCAAAGCCGCTTATATGCGCCATCTGGAGCCAGTAATAGGCCTTGCGTAATCGTGGTGTGTCGGCTCGTTTTCCTTTAAGCGTGTCGAGCTTTGCGGGATCAATGAGCGGTGCTAGAAAGTTGGCGAAATCGGCTGCGACGTGGTCGTCTTTGAGACGTTCTACGGAAGCCTCTGTAGGGGCCTCTAAGGGAGTCTCTGGCGGCGTGTTTACCGATGGGGTGTCCATGCATCTGTGAGGGTAAAGAGGCCTAAGAATAGCAGTAGGTTGCGCATGGTGGGAGCGTTAAGTTAGACGAGGAGCTTTTGCTTTGATCGCAATGAGGCTTCGAAGCGCATCAACTAGAAGTTAGGCTTCGAAACAGCCGGGCACCTAGTGGAGATCGCAGAGGTCTTCGGAGAGACGCGCGGGCTTGTGATTGCGATTCTGCGAATTGTTTAAGCCGTATGGATATTGGGTCGGCCGGATTCTACGGTGAACTTGGCGAGCGAGGTCGTCTTGCCGCCTGCGCTAGTGACTTTGTCGATGACCTTGTAGTCTGCGGAGTAGGTCTTGGGAGTAACGTCGCACATGATGTAGCCGCGTTGGCGGTTGTGGAATTTAGTGCAGGGATTGCGACCGAGGAATTCGTCGAGGCCTTCGAATTGCGATGATCCATTGCCGCCGCTAGAGAGGGAGGTGGTGACGAATTCGGAGGCCACGAGAGCTTGGTCGGGCTTGAAGTCGTCGACGCGGAGCTCGTTGGCCCAGTTCGAGTGGATGTCGCCGGTGAGGACAACGGGGTTGTTGATTTTGTGGTCCTGTAGGTGCTTGAGGAGAACTTTTCGTTCGTGAGCGTAGCCGGGCCATTGGTCCATGGAGTAGGCGGCTGGCGAGTTGACCTTCGAGCGATCGACGAGAGCCATCATGACTTGCTGGGCGAGGATGTTCCAGGTGCCTTTGGAGCCGGAGAGGGAATCGAATAGCCACTTCCGCTGGGCTTTGCCGAGGAGGGTTTGTCGCGGGTTGGTGGCGGCGGTATTGAGGGGACTGTGTCGGTCGCCGTTCGGTTGGTCGCTGCGGTATTGGCGGGTGTCGAGAATGAAGAATTCGGCGAGAGTGCCGAAGCTCCCCTTGCGATAGAGAGTCATGTTGGGGCCGACGGGAAGCGAGGAGGTGCGCAGAGGCATCATCTCATAGTAGGCTTGATAAGCGTTGGCGCGGCGGATGAGGAATTTGGCGGTATCGATTCCCTCTTGTTCGGAAATGTCGTTGGCGCAGTTGTTGTCGAATTCGTGATCGTCCCAGGTAACGAACCACGGACAGGCGGCGTGTATGGCCTGGAGATCCTTGTCGCCTTTGTATTGGGCGTAGCGGATGCGGTATTGGTCCAGGGATTCGATTTCGGGTCCTTGATGGGTGCGGACTTTACCGTTTCTTCCGGAGGCGTATTCGTAGATGTAGTCGCCGAGGTGAAAGACAAAGTCGGGCTGGTCGGCGGCCATTTGTTGGTAGGCGGTGAAGAGGCCGGCTTCGAAGTTTTGGCAGGAGGTGACGGCAAAGCGGAGTTTGTCGGGTGAGGCGTCGGGTGCGGGGAGCGTGCGGGTGCGGCCGACGGGGCTGGTGGCGTCGCCGGACTTGAAACGGTAAGAATACCAATGGTCTGGCTTGAGGTCGCGGGGCTCGATGTGGACGGAGTGACCGAGTTCCGGCGTGGCGTTGACCTTGCCGGACTGGACGATTTTTTTGAAGGAGTTGTCTTCGGCGATCTCCCAATGAACCTCGACCGGAGCCTTGGGCATGCCGCCGCCGGGTTCGAGGGGCTTGGGCGCGAGGCGGGTCCAGAGGATGACGCTTTCGTGATCGGGGTCACCGGACGCGACGCCGAAGCTGAAGGGATCGCTGGTGAATACGTGGGCCGGAGCGGCGGAGGCGTAGCGGCTTAGGAGAGGGATCGATGAGAGGGAAGCGGCGTAGGCCAGGAAGAGACGACGGGAGAGTCCGCCTTCGTGGCGGAGGGCGTTGGAAAGGTCATCGATTTTCATAGTGGATGAAATTTACCTTTGGTGCGTGGCTTGGCAATCTCCGAACAGGTTTAGTTGAACGCAGATCGAGCAGATTGTGCTGATTTATTGTTGGCTTGGTGCTTGGAAAGCGCCGCCATTCCCGCCATGCTTCGCGTCCCCCTATTACCGCTCATTGAGTCTCTTCGTGTTGATAGGAAATGAATGTGTCCGCGCTGCCTAGTTTCGACTATTGCCCTTTGGTGCACGGTTGAAAAACGTTCTGTTGTTCAACCCTTTGTCCAGCTTGGGATCGTAGTTTGAGTTCTTGGCAGGACTCCTAGGAATTTGCTTTTAGCGGGCGGGCCTTGAAGTCGCCTTTGGACCGGAGCGGAGGGGGCGAAAGGGGGTTATTCAAGATTCGCGACGAGTGGTACTTTCACATGCGCTTCCAGAAGGACATGAAAGGCGTCACGCCGATTCTTTCCGCACATCCGCCCAAGAACACGATGAGTCGTGGCGACGGCCATCACTCGGGAAATCCTCATGTGCGCAAGGCCGTTGAGAATGGCAAGATCCAACACGTTGCTTGGGCTTACGAGCGCCCCAACGGCTGCCGTGGCTTCGGTTTCGCCGGCGGACACTTCCACCGCAACTGGGGACACGACGACTTCCGCAAGGTGGCTCTCAACGCCATCATGTGGTGCGCGAAGGCCGAAGTTCCCGAAGGAGGAGTGCCTTCCGACAAGATGACGGACGCCGACCTCGACGAAAATCAGGACTATCCGAAACGGAAGTAGTCCTCTCTCTCAGGACTTCACTACAATGAAAAGGCCACCCGACTGCTACTGCGAACTCGGAACTCGGTTCGAGGCGCCCCGGCATCGAATACCTCACGGGTTCCATTCCCACTAGTCCGGTTCCGGTTTACTCGAGGCGACCAATGTGTCAGGATCATCTCATGGGAATTTTTTCATCGAGATCACTCGCCAGCCTTGTCATTGGGCTTTTGTCCCTCTGTGTCGGCAATCTGCTCGCGGACGAGGCTGAGATCAAATCCGCGCTCACCCTGCACGCCTCATTCGACAACGGCATCGATGCCGATTTTTCCAAAGGGGACAAGAAGCTCTACACGTGGATCGATCGCAAAAAGAACGTCGCCAAAGCTGGCCTGCATACCGAAGGCAAGAGTGGGGTCGCCAAGGGAGTGGGCAAATTTGGCAGCGCGCTAGAGTTCAAGGCGAGCGACGCACCGTGGATTTTCTACCAAGCAAAGGAGAATCTCGCCTACAAAAACAAGAACTGGACCGGAAGCGTTTCGCTTTGGTTGAAATGCGATCCAGTCGATGGGCTCGCGAAGGGGTTTTGCGATCCGGTCCTGCTTACCCCGCGTGCGTGGAACGACGCTGCCTTCTTTCTCGATTTTAACAAAGAGGGCTCGCCACGCGACTTCCGGCTCGGGGCCTATGCCGATCTCAAAGTGTGGAATCCGGAGAAGTCCGATGTTCCAGATTCAGAACGCCCGCTCCTGACCGCAAAGAATCCGGGATTCGGCAAGGACAAGTGGACGCACATTGTTTTCACTTGGGGAGGATTCAATAGCGGCAGCAAGAAAGCGATCGCCACCCTCTACATCGACGGAAAACACAACGACACCCTGACCGGTTGGAACCAGCAATTCACCTGGAGCGATTCGGAAACTTCGCGGCTACTGCTCGGGCTCCACTATGTCGGATTCCTCGACGAGTTCTCGGTTTTTGATCGGGCTCTCACGCCTGACGAGGTGAAATCGATTTACGAGCGTGACGGCGGAGTTGGGGCGCTTTTGAAGTGATCTCTGTTAGCCAAGAATCTCGCGCACGACGCGCGCCTCTGTTTCTTCTACCAGCCGAATATCTCTCGGGCCGATGCGGAATTTTAGCTCCCGGTGATCGAGGCCAAACTGGTGCAGGATCGTCGCCAGCCAGTCGTAGTGGTTGACGATGCCTTCGACTGCGTGGTGGGAGAATTCGTCGGTAGCGCCGTGGACGTAGCCGGCGCGGAACCCACCCCCTGCCACCCACTGGCTGAAGCCATAGGTATTGTGGTCACGGCCGACGTTGTCGCGGTTGCTGTTGCCACTGCGGAACTGGATCACGGGCAGGCGCCCCATCTCGCCGCCCCAGTGGACGATCGTAGAGTCGAGCAGGCCGCGCTGTTTAAGATCGCGCACCAGCGCGGCGGCCGGTTGATCGATCTCAGCGCAGCGCGCCGGGAGTTCAGATTTGATTGAGCCGTGGTGATCCCAGTTCTGTCCGTTGCAGAAGATCTGCACAAAGCGTACGCCGCGTTCCACCAATCGCCGGGCGATCAGGCAACGCTTCGCATAGCTATCGGTGTGCTTCTCGCCGACGCCGTACATCTTCTTGATGGATTCGGGCTCGGTGGACAGATCGAAGGCTTCTTTCGCGGCTTCCTGCATGCGCGCTGCGAGTCCATAACTGGCGAGCCGTGCGGCGAGATCGTTTTCGCCCGGGTGTTCGGCAAGGTGTTGCTCGTTGAATTGCTCGAGCAGATCAAGCTGGGCGCACTGCACTTTGCCACGCAGGTGGGGCGGGGCGTCGAGATTGAAGATCCTGGGCTCGGTCGGGCGCACGACCGTCCCTTGGTAGATCGCTGGCAGTTTTCCCTGACTCCAATTCTCGCTGCCTTCCTGCGGCAGTCCACGTGGATCCGTAAGTGCCACGTAGGCAGGCAAGTCTTGCGTCTCGCTGCCGAGCGCGTTCAGCAACCAGCTGCCGAGAACCGGACGACCGTGCACCGGACTGCCAGTGGTGAGGGCGAAATTCGAAGGGACGTGGTTGTTCGATCCGGTGCGCATCGAACGGATCAGGGTGATCTCATCGGCGATGGTGCCGAGGTGCGGTAGCAATTCCGAGAGCTCCATCCCGCACTGGCCACGGTGGTGGAATTTCGAAAGCGACCCCATGATCTCGCGGCTGGCCTGCGCCGCGTTGTCGAACTTCAAATCCCCATCGAAGCTCTGGCCGTTGCGTTTTACGAGCTCGGGCTTGGGGTCAAACAGATCGATCTGGCTCGGGCCGCCGAGCATGTACATCGAGATCATCGCGCGCGCCTGCGGCTCGTGTGGCGGCGGCTTCGGCAAGAGGTCGTGCATGCGGCGTTCGAGTTCCGGCTTCTCGAGCGCCGTGTTATTGCCGCTGGTTGCGGCGAGCAATCCGTCCTGCTTGAGGAGCCACGAAGCAGCGACAGCTCCCAGTCCAAACGAGGACGTGCGTAGCAGGCTGCGGCGGGTGAGGGAGCGAGGATCCATGGGGAAAATAGGTAAGGATTGTTGGGGGGCGAAGAAATTCCCGGCCAAGTTCGGCTAGTCGAGATAGAGGAAGCGGTTGGAGGCCAAGAGTACTTGGCTGAGGGCCGCGAGTGCGCGATGGGCCGCGTCGGCCTTCGGGTCCTGTTGGGCAAAGTGATCCCGTTGCGCCACCAGGAACTTCTTGCAGGTTTGCAACTCCTCCGGCGTTGCGGGTTTTGAGAAGAGCCTCAGGTAGAGCCTCGATAGCCGTTGCTCGTCACCGCCCGGCTCCGCCATCAGGGATCGTGCCAGCGTTTCTGAGAAGCCGATCACCTCTTGGTCGTTCAGAAACCACAGCGCCTGAATCGCGACGGTTGTGTTTCGACGCTGGTCGCAGTTCGGCACCATTTCGGGCTGATCGAAGGTCGCCAGCATGTTCGATGGCAAGCGGCGCTGGACTTCGACAAAAGCGCTGCGCCGGTTCTTGTTACCACCGATGACGGCTTTCCCCTCGCTATCAGCACTCACCGGGCTGGCCGGACCGCCGAGGGTCGCGTCGAGTTGCCCGCTTACGTGGAGTAAGGCATCGCGGATCGCCTCCGCCTCGAGTCGCCGTAAATTTGCTCGTCCAAACAAGGTGTTTTCGGGATCGATTTGATCCAGATCCGGGCGGCGCAACGACTGCTGCTGGTAGGTTTTAGACAGCATAATCATGCGGTGCAGTCGCTTCTGATCCCAGCCGTGCTCGACAAAATCGTTGGCCAACCAATCGAGCAATTCCGGGTGCGATGGCTTCTCACCTGCAATGCCAAAGTCGCCCGGAGTCGCGACCAGACCGCGGCCGAAGTGGTGCATCCAGATACGGTTGACGAACACGCGCGCCGTCAATGGGTGCGTCCCGTCGGTCAAGCTTCGCGCATAGGCGAGTCTGCGTCTCGTGGTTCTGCGTCCTGGATCATTGACGGGCATTGCAAACTCCGGGCGGTGTCGGCGCAGCACCATCAATTCGGCAGGTTCCACCGCCTCGCGCGGGCTCTCGGGATTGCCACGGAAGAAAACCTTGCTCACAGGGATTTCACCTGCGGGCTCGGTCGTCGCCATGACCATGCGCAGCGGCGGCTTCTTGGCCCGGATCTGCGCCACCTTCTTCTTCTCCTCCTCGAACTTTCGGAACGCCGCCCCATCGTATTCCACTAACAAACCGATAATGAAATCGACCGGCTTTACCATTGGGTAGAGATCGAGGAGTTGTTTCTGTTTCTCGTCGCGCTCGCCAGCCTTCTTCAAAACCGCCTCGCGTGTCGCCTTGCGCACCTCTTCCGGCACATCAGCGAGTTTCTTTTTCTGGATCTCCGCGCAGTGAGCACGCCGGCGTCCCTCAATTTCGTCTTCGACTGCTTTCGCCTCGGCCTCGATGCGCGCCCTCTCGGCATTCACTTCAACGGTGGTCATATCCACCAGCCGATTGCTCGGCTGCTGCCAATTATTAAGCGGGAACGCCGGGTCAAAGATCGCGCGGAAGCGGTAGTAATCGTCGATTCCGATTGGGTCGTATTTGTGATCATGACACTGCGCACAAGCGACGGTCACTCCCAATAGACTCGAACTCACAACTTGGATTGCCGAGGCCACCGCGGTGTTGCGATCGGTGAGCGTGTTGCTCTTCTGGGTCGGGTCGGGAGCCATTCGTAAGAAGCCTGTGGCGGTCAACAGTTCAAGGTGGCGTGGATTGTTGATGTCACGCTCGCCTTCGATCATTTCGTCGCCCGCGAGCTGTTCGTGGATGAATTGGTCGATCGGTTTGTTTTGGTTGAAGGCATCGATGACATAGTCGCGGTAGCGCCACGCGTGTTCACGTTTCGGATCGGAAAGCCCGAGCCCGTCCGATTCTGAAAACCCAGCTGCGTCGAGCCAATGCCGCGCCCAGCGGACGCCAAACTGCGGTGAGGCGAGTAGCCGGTCGACCAGGTGTGCATAGGCTTCATTTTTGGAGTCGCTGACAAAGGCGGCCACTTCCTCTGGCGTTGGCGGCAAGCCAGTCAGATCGAAGGTGATACGTCGGATCAGGGTGCGCCGGTCCGCGCTTGGCGAAAACCCGAGCCCTTTGGCCTGCAAGCCCGCGCCAATGAATCGATCGATTGATCCCTGACGATCATCACCGTCTGGCACTTCAGGATTCGCCACCGGCTGGAACGCCCAGTGCTCAAGTTCCTCGAGAGTGAATCGTGCCTCCTCGACATTCTCCGGTTCCGGTCGCGCGGTCTGCGCGCCCTGTTCGATCCACTCGCGGATAAGCTGTTTGTCTTCCGCAGAGAGTTTCTTCTCGCCTTTTGGCATCTCGTCGGAGGCGATCTTTTCCCAGAGCAGGCTAGCCTCCACATCGCCCGGCTTTAATGCCGCACCCGATTTGCCGCCCCCTGTCATCAGCCGAACCAGGCGCACGTCTAACTCACCCTTCTGCACCCCATCCTCTCCGTGGCAATGAAAACAGGAAGCCTTGAGGATCGGTCGCACGTCAGTCTCGAACTTGAGCGCCTCGACCGCTAGCGCCTGCGATGTCCAGCATGCCAGAACGGCGGCTAGAATCATTTGCACAATAAATTTCATCTGGGACAAAAGGCAGTCTGTGAGGCGAGGTGTCGACCGGTTTAGGCACGATCCAACCTCAGTGGTAGTAATCCTGATTGATACCCCGTGATGGTAGTCCTTCTTCCCGGCAAGCCAAGGATTGTTTTGGGAGCGGCTGTTCTTGGACCTCTGGGCGAGAGGCCCCGGATCTTCCAGGGTTCGATGGTGACAGGCCAGCCGGGGTAGGGCTTGGCTGCAGATGAATTTTCTTTTGGCGGGAGGGCTTTGAAGGCGCCTTTGGACCGGACCGGAGGGGGGAGAAAGGGGGGCGTGTTAGGCTGTGAAGTGCTACTTCATTTTGAACCACGAATCTAACCCCGACGCGAGGTACGGGGTCAAACGACGGATTATACGCATTTTCCTTGGGTTGTTAAGGGCACCTCCAAAAACCTTGTTTTTTGGTAAGTTATCAGTTTTTGAAATTGTTGAGAGCTCCGGGTGCTTTTATTTTCCAGTTTTGCTAGAGTGGAGTGCCGATTTGCAGGGGACCCTTCCTATTTTTTCTTTGTTAATTCGGGGTGATGAGGCCCTGGAGGGCATTTTGCGCTGTTTCGGGGGCTTATCTTTTCAGGAAGGAATAGCGGTCCATATTGTAGACCAAGTTGCTGAGGTTGTTGCGCTGACTCGCTCGTTTCAGTCCGATGCTGCGGACGTAGTCCATTCCCATCTGCTTCATTCGCCCGAAGACGTGTTCCACTCTCACTCGGATCTTGCTCACTCCTTTGTTGAAGGTTTGATCAGCTTCGCTCAGTGGCTTGTTGCAATAGGCTTTGCGCATTAAAAATTCCTCGGCGTTACACTCTAACAGGTGTTCTTCGTGATCCTTGGAGTGGTAGGCGCTGTCGCCCAGAACGGCTTTGTCGCTCTTATCTACGAGGTCTTTGAAAACCTGGCTGTCATGCACGTTGGCCGGGATCGTGCAGTGCTTATCGATGAGTTTACTTTTGGCATCCACCTTGGTGTGGTTCTTGTAGCCGTAGTGGGCCTCGTTGTTCTTCTTGGTCCAACGTGCATCGCAATCTTTCTGACGACCTTTCGCGGTGACAGGGTCGAACCCGTCGGGGCATTCGCCGTCTTTGATCTTCTTGTTCTCCTCACGGGTGTTTGGTTGGCGGGGAGCGTCGATAAAACTGGCATCAACGATGCTGCCTTCTTTGGCGATGAGTCCTTCGCCAGTGAGTTTCCGATAAAAGGCTTCGAAGAATTTGCGGCTCCCATCGCGCTTGTCTTTTTCAATGAGTTCTTTGAAGTCCCAAATCGTATTGGCGTCGGGCACTTCGTCGCCGAGGCGCAATCCCAGAAAACTCCTGCATCCATCTTCTTCAGTAATTGATTGGAGCACTTCCATGTTGAATCCGCCCACCTATTGCTCTTTTGTTCTCTCAATCAGCCCGATTACCATCTATTATGGCGATCTATGAAGTTGATTCTGCTCCTGGCCATCGGGGCAAGTCTCCCGCTCTTGTCCCAACAGCTCTCGATTCAGCCCTCGGACAGTGGGATAGAACTCTCCTGGCCTCGCAACTTCCCACCCTCCTCCGGCGTTCCTGCTATTCTTGAAAGTCGCATCTTTTCATCGCCTGATCTTCACAACTGGGTTGAAGAAACAACCCTAGAACTCGACGACTCGACTGGAGAAGGGATTTCTTCCTTCACGCTGGCTCCCGGAGAAATGACCCGCTTCTTCCGCCTGGAGCAAAATCTCAAATACGCTCATCGCGCCGACACCTCCGCACCCCCGGCTGCGTATCAACTCCAGTTTAGCAATGCCATGGAGGGTTTCCGCTCAGCTTCCTCCCCGGAGGATCCCGGCTGTCTTCCCTCAATCACCTGGGACCCGACCGAAGCCAATTACTGGACCGAATTCAACACCACTCCAGCGGAGCATAATGCCGCTCTTGCCCAGAACGATCCCGAAAGACGCCGCACTGACTTTTCTCTCAATGAGGCCGAGACCATCAAGTTCGAGAAAAACGGCTTTGTGGTTTCTCCTCGAATCGATCTCATTGACGGAGAAAACTTCGGAGGATTCCCGACTCCAGTCGATTATTACTATAAATTATGGGCAGACGATCTTCCCGTCTTCATCTCGTCTGACTCCGTTCTGGACGCGTGGCATACCACCTTTCTTGGGATGCTTGAGGAGATGGAAGAACTCATTCTCTACCCTCTGCTCAGAGACTTGATTGAGGATCTCTCCGGCCTCTCTGAAATTAGCGCATCATGGGAAATTGATGATTCCCCGGGAGCGGATCATGTTCGGCAGGCCATTGCCGACCTCAACCTCTACCTCGGCACCGCCCATCTTCTCCTAAAGGGATACGACGACAGCCCCCCATCCGCTGACCAATCCTCACCGACCCACTGGTTCCAGGCTGCTCGCGCTCATGAAGCCGTGATGAAGACCGACCTCTATGGAGACGCTCAACGATTCGAAGACATGACCCTCTTCATCCCTCGCGGTCACTATGCCAATTCGCAGGTCTTGACGGCCTACTTTCAAGGCTTCCTCTGGTTGAGCCGTGCCCAATTCCAAATGGGATATGGGGACGCCACTCCCCAAAGCGACCGCGAACTCAGGGCCGCCATCCTTCTTGCGCTGCAAGTCCGGGATCAAAACCTGATGCCGCGATGGGGAGAACTTGAATCATTCCTGCAATCCCTCGCCGGGCAGTCCGATGCCATGACCCTCGCCGAAATGGTGGCCCTGCTTGAGTCACTTTCTTTGGATGACGCGGCCGACATTGCCTCAGATGCCAACCTCGCCACCATTCGAGCTGCCCTCATCGCGACGAACTATGGCGCGCAGGAGATCGATGGCGGAACCATCGATCCCGGCTGCAACCCCAGCGACTTTGTTTTGCCACGCGCTCTCTCGCTCTTTGGTCAACGCTGGACGCCCGACGCATGGACCTTTCAAAACGTCGTCTTCCCAAAAGTGAAAGAGAATGACACCTCGATCGCTCGTCGAATTCCGTCCGGCCTCGATGTCGCCTACGCCACTTTAGGAAATGACACCGCACTTCCAATCTTGGCTGATCGCATGACTTCCCAAGAGGGATTCCCCTTTCGAGACGGCTACAACTATCAGGAAAATCTCGACTCCGTTCGCTCGGTCCTGGATTCACAGGAGAGCGAATTTTGGACCGAACACACCTACGGCTCCTGGCTCTTCGCTCTCCGTGGACTTTCGAAGCCAGTGCCATCATCAGCACCCGAGACCTTCCGCACCACCGCCTGGAAACGCCGCGTCATGAGTACCCAACTCATGTCATGGACCCAACTGCGGCACGACACTTTGCTCTACGCCGAGCAAAGCTTCACGCCTCCAGTGCTTTGTGAATTCCCGGACGGCTATGTCGATCCCTACCCGGAACTCTGGAAGCGGCTTTCAGAGATGGCTCTTCAATATCGAGACCTCCTGGCTCCTCTCACTTTGAGCGGACAATTCGCCGTTGAAAGCAGAGACTACCAGTGGAACGATCCTTCCAGTTTCTTACGCCACTGGAACAGCTTGGTGGGATACACTCCTCAGCCCGATGGTCCGAACGTAGTCGAAGTTGATCGCGGAATCAGAATAGCAGCCATCACCACTCACTTGGAGAATTTTTCCAACCGCTGCCTCACTCTCGAAGCAATCGCCAGACAGCAACTTGCCGGGCTTCCCCACACTGCTGAAATGCATGAATTCATTAAAGATACCGTGGAGACCTTCAGTATCGACGGCTGTGTAGGATACCGTAAATACACCGGATGGTTTCCTCACCTTTATTTCGAGACCATCTTTTCAAATCCTGACGATCACCCCTCGGCCTTGTGGAATCCCGTCGTTGTCGATGTCCATACCGATAGCGAAAGCATCTGCCATGGCGACCCGGGAGCCATTCTCCACGAAGGAACCGGTCATGCCCCTGTCTCTTATACACATCTCCGAGCC
>OJHF01000127.1_pt1 | contig 23123 bp, 20 predicted proteins | sample 1594891 | NCBI WGS metagenome assembly OJHF01 (sample SAMN05416737, study PRJEB24817) | seawater metagenome | isolation source: Sea water | place: Canada:Atlantic | collected 2013-07 | reverse complement strand
GCGGTGGACTGGAGTCCATCTCGCTAGTGCAAAATGAACACATGAATCTGCACCGCATGGTAGACGACGAGTTGATGGCGATTGAGCCCAATATGTTCGTGCCGATGCTACAGACAGCGGAAATTGTCGGTCAGCGTTACAATATTTCACGTGAGGCGATGGACGAATACGGATTGCAATCGCAGGAACGCACCGCAGCGGCGTATGCCGCTGGCAAGTTTGCCGATGAGCTGGTAGACGTGACCTGTAAACGCATTGCCTGGGATAAAGCGACTGGCGATTCCTCGGAAGTCGAAGCGACTGTGTCTGCCGACGAGGGTTTGCGTGGCACTACACTGGAAGGTCTCCAGGGGCTGAAGACTGTGGTCGAAGGAGGCACTATCACTGCCGGCAACGCATCCCAGTTGTCTGACGGTTCTTCTGCTCAGCTGATTATGGATTCAAAAGTGGCTGAAAGGGAAGGTTTGCAGCCCTTGGGTATATACCGTGGCATGGCGGTTGCCGGTTGTGCTCCCGATGAGATGGGAATCGGCCCGGTCTTTGCTGTGCCCAAGCTGCTAAAGCAGCACGGGCTGAAGGTGGGCGACATTGGCCTATGGGAGCTCAATGAAGCCTTTGCCGTGCAGGTGATTTATTGTCGCGACCAGTTGGGCATCGACAACGATAAGCTCAATGTGAACGGCGGCGCTATTTCTGTCGGGCACCCCTATGGCATGAGTGGTTCTCGCATGATCGGTCACGCGTTAATCGAAGGTAAGCGCCGTGGTGTTAAATACGTCGTGATTACAATGTGCGTCGGTGGCGGCATGGGTGCAGCAGGCTTATTCGAAGTCGCGTGATACTGCCCTGAGTAAAACGGCGCTTGCGGGCGCCGTTTTTGTTTTTGTCTGCAATATCGACTTCGATGACCTGAGGAATAACTATGAAAGCAGTGACATGCAAAGAACACGGTCTGCCGGATAAATTGGAGTTGGTGTTGGACTGGCCGGAACCCGAAGTGGGTGAGCACGATGTATTGATTGACGTTAAAGCTGCGGGTCTGAATTTCCCCGACGTGCTGATGATACAGGGCAAGTATCAGTACCAGCCTGAGATGCCGTTTATCCCAGGTGGCGAGTGTGCCGGAGTAGTGGCAGCAGTCGGAGCCAACGTCAGTCGTTTCAAGGTAGGAGACAAGGTGCTATCCGCCGGTGGCTCCGGCGCATTTTGTCAAAAAATTGCGGTCAGTGAACTTAGCGCGTTTCCCATGCCCGATGGGCTGAGCTTTGAGCAGGCCGCAGGCGTTAGCATTACCTACTTTACCTCCTACTACGCCCTCAAACAGCGGGCCAATATCCAGCCGGGCGAAACCTTGCTGGTGCTGGGAGCGGCCGGAGGTGTCGGGACCAGTGCTATTGAACTGGGCAAACAAATGGGGGCCAAGGTAATTGCTGCAGCAAGTAGCGATGAGAAGCTTAAGCTATGCAAGAAGTTGGGTGCCGATGAACTCATCAACTACAGTGAAGTGAACCTGAAGGATGCCATCAAGGAATTGACGGGCGGAAAAGGTGTGGATGTAGTTTACGACCCGGTGGGTGGTGATTATGCAGAGCCGGCGCTTCGCGGTATGGCTTGGAACGGTCGTTATCTGGTGATTGGTTTCGCCAGCGGTCCAATTCCCAAGATCGCACTCAACCTGGCTTTGCTCAAAGGCTGTTCTATCGTCGGTGTATTCTGGGGACGGTTTACAGGCGAGGAGCCCGAGGTGAATTTAAAGAATATTGAGGAGCTGTGGGAGCTGTTCGCCAGTGGCGAAATTAGTCCTGTGGTAACCGACAGCTTTCCTGTCGAGCGGTATGAAGAAGCCTTCAACTGTATGATAGAGCGTCGCGCACGCGGCAAGGTCATTATCACCATGTAGGGAGTCTGGGATGCAGAGCTTTGAATTCACTGCGGTCGCTAGAATTATCAATGGGGTTGGCAGTGCACTGGAACTTGCAGCCCAGTGTAGGCGCTTGGGTGTAGAGCGTCCTCTGCTGGTCACCGATCCTGGATTGATGTCTATCGGCTTGATACAGCCAGTGCTTGCCGCGCTGGAAAAAGAAGGGCTCTCACCGTTGGTGTTTGACCAAGTGCGCGAAGATCCACCCGAAGCTACGGTACTGGCTGCCGCCGAACTGGCGCGCCGTGGCAATATCGATGGCGTCATCGCGGTTGGCGGTGGCAGCTCAATGGACGTGGCCAAGGTGGTGGCAGTACTGCTTGGTTCTCAGCAAACACTATCTGAGCTGTATGGAGTGGATCAGGTAACCGGCGGCAGATTGCCATTGATACTGGTGCCTACAACCGCAGGAACAGGTTCCGAGGTCACACCGGTGGCGGTTATCACCACTGGGGAGACGACCAAGGCCGGGGTCTCGTCGCCGGTATTGTTGCCGGATGTGGCAGTATTGGATGCCTCGCTAACCTTGGGCTTACCGGCCTCTATTACCGCCATGACCGGTGTTGATGCCATGGTTCACGCCATCGAAGCTTACACGTCCCGGCATAAAAAAAACCCCTTGTCCGATAATCTGGCCGTTAAGGCCTTAGCGTTGTTGTCGCGCAATATTCGCACCGCTGTGCATGAGGGTGGTAATCGTGAGGCGCGAGAAAATATGCTTTTGGGCGCCTGTCTGGCAGGTCAGGCATTTGCGAATGCCCCCGTCGGCGCGGTACATGCATTGGCGTATCCGTTGGGCGGCCACTACCATATTCCCCACGGCTTGAGTAACTCGCTCGTGTTGCCTTGTGTGTTGGAGTTTAATGCGTCGCATGCGGATGAACTCTACGCAGAGCTGGCTGAGGTGGTGATTGGAGCCCCGGTTGCGGGCAGCGCCAGTGCCAAAAGCGCGGCATTGACGGCTGCACTGCGTCAACTTGTCGACGATGTAAAATTGCCTGCTACATTGCAACAGGCCGGAGTGAAAGAAAGCGATCTGGAAATGTTGGCCAGTGATGCCATGCTGCAGCAGCGCCTGCTGATGAATAATCCGCGGGAAGTGTCTTATGAAGACGCGCTATCCATTTACAAAGCCGCCTACGGAGGTGGCGCATGAGTCAGGAGGCACTACCCACGCGGGCCGACTACAAAGTGTTCTACCCGATCTCTACGCGCTGGTCTGACAATGATATTTACGGCCATGTGAACAACGTGGCCTACTACGCTTATTTCGATACCGTGGCTAACCGTTACCTCATTGAAGAGGGCGGGCTGGATATTAGTGACGCTACTATCGTTGGCTATGTGGTGAGTTCGGGTTGCGAATATCATGCTCCTATTGCGTACCCCGAGTCCGTAGAGGCCGGTTTGCGTGTAGACCGGCTCGGCAATAGTTCAGTGCAATACGGTATTGCCATTTTTAGGGAGGGTGAGCAGGTCGCGGCTGCACATGGTTATTTCGTACACGTTTTTGTTGAGCGAGCGGAAAATCGTTCTGTACCGATTCCGAAAAACCTGCGCGTGGCACTGGAGCGCCTTTAAGCACAGATGCGTTGTTGATCAGTGGTCATTGATGACTAACACCACCAGTACAATAAAGAGCACCCCAGTGCTGAACAGCGGTGCCAGAGCGGTGTGATACTGATACAACCCGCCGGCGCAGATGGGGCCGATCGCAAACCCTATTGCGGGACATGAGCTTACCAGCCCCGCAGCTGCGCCTTGTTCCTCTGTCGATACGGCCAGCGAAGCACCCGCGGCAATCGAAGGCATGCAAAGCGCCATACCGATGCCGAGAAAGGCCATGCCAACAGACAGGACCATAAAGGTTTCAAAGCCCGAAATCACCGCCGCGCCTATCAGCATGAACAGTAAGCCAATGCGAACGAACTGCGTGGGCCGCAATTGCAGCCGTTGCATCACGGTGATCTGAGTTAGGAACGTAAAAGTAGCGCAGACCAGCAAAGCTGCGCCGGTCATTTGCGCCGTCTCAATGCCACTGAGGTGAAGTTTATCCTGCAGCTGGAATCCTAGAGTCTGTTGTATGCTAGAAAACCCAATGAACAAACCAACGGCGGTGATCAGTAGCAATGTAATGCGTTTATCCGTATAGCGCAGCTTTCGTGAGGACTTGCGATTTGTGTGTTGCGCATCAGGTGTAACCGGTAATTTTCGCCATACCACCAAGGCGGCGGCAGCGGCCAAGGCGGCAGCAAAATACAGGGGTGCCAGCAGGCCAAAAGTGGCCAGAGCGCCACTCACGGCAGGGCCAAGAATGGTGCCCATGCTGTTAGCGGTGCCCAGTCGAGCCATGGTTTTTGTGCGTTCATCTCGACTGGTATGGTCGGCGGCGTAGGCCGCGCTTGCGGGGCCAGTGGCTGACATGACAATCGATTGGCAGCAGCGCGTTATCAGCAGTATCACATAGAGTAACGTGCCGCTAAGCAGACCGGTCATCCCCGCATAGAATACACTGGTAAACAGCACGGTACCCACCGTATATCCGATCAATCCGGTGATCATAATCGGTTTACGCCCAATGCGATCGCTAAGCCGGCCCCAATGCGGAGCGGCAAGCCCGAAAATTAATGCGGATAGCGCGATAATAGACGTGATTTGCAATTCGCCTAGATGCACTTCTCGACCTAACGGCGCGAGGATGGCAAACACCAGCGACTGTCCCATCCCGGTGGACATAAGCGCCAGGATGAGGACAGTCAGCTGTTGGCGAGTCAGTCTTCCTGACAAGGGAAGGCCTGCCGCGCAGGGCTACTTGAGTTCAGAGGAAGATTTCTCTAGTACCCGGCGCGCCACGATCAATTGTTGTATCTGCTGTGTACCTTCGAAGATATCCAGAATCTTGGAGTCACGCGCGAATTTCTCCAGCAGAATATTTTCGCTATATCCCAGACTCTGACACAGAGCCACGCAGCGCAGAGTGATGTTATTGCCCACGCGGCCGGCTTTAGCTTTGCACATGGACGCTTCCATCGAGTTGGGCATTTTGTTGTCCGCCATCCAGGCGGCCTTCAATACCAGCAACCTAGCGCCGTGCCACTCGGCTTCCATTTGACACAGTTCTGCTTCCACTGCAGTGAGGTTGGCCGGCTTTTTGTCGAACTTTAGTTCCACGCCTTCCTCTTTCAGTAGCTCGCGAGACATGTCCAGCGCAGCGCGCGACGCGCCGATAGCCATAGCCGCGACCGGGGGGCGCGTATTGTCAAAGGTTTGCATGACACCACCAAACGCTTTCTTGCGGCCCTCTGCATCTGTTGCCAGTTCCGCGCTGCCAAGGATATTGGTTTTGGGAATTCTGCAGTCGTTAAAGCTGATCGCCGCTGTATCAGACGCTCGTATGCCAAGCTTGTGTTCCAGTCGGGTGACTTCGCACCCGGGCGTGCCCTTTTCGACAATGAACGATTTGATAGCGGCTTTGCCGAGTGACTTGTCCAGCGTGGCCCAGACGACCAGCGTGTCGCTGCGCTCGCCATCGGTGACATAAATTTTCTCGCCGTTAAGCACCCATTCGTCACCATCCGCCACGGCCGTGGTGCTGATGCTGGCGGAGTCCGAGCCGGTGCCGGGTTCGGTAATACACATGGCGGCGTAGCTGCCGCCGTATTTTTTTACTTGCTCGGGTGTACCTACGGCGGTAATCGCGGCGTTGCCCAAGCCGCTGCCGGGCATGGCTAAAAATAGACCGACATCACCCCAGCAGAGGCCAAACAAACCCACTACGGCCCCCATGTTGCCGCCATTCACCACAGTGCCTGCTGGGATAGATGTCTTGGGGCCTGAAGGATTAGAACGCGCACCGCCGATCAATTTGGCGACCTCTTCCATTTCCTTGGGGTAGGTGTGTTCTTCCTTATCATACTTGCGCGAGTAGGGGCGCATCATGTGTTCGGCCAACATCATGACCTGTCCGAAAGTTTCTTCATGCTTCTTGCTGAGTTCGAGATTAATCATTGCTTTTGCTCCTGAATTCGAAAGTCATAGGGTCAGACGCTGGCCATGCCTTCCAGCATGGCGATGGCGCGAAGATCTCGATACCACAGCTCCACTGGATGCTCGGTGCAGAAACCATGGCCGCCCAGAAGTTGTACGCCGTCGGTGCCGATTTTCATCGCGTGTTCAGCGCAGAATACTTTGGCGAGGTAGGCGTGTTCATGAAAATCCAGACCCTGCTCTGCCCGCGAGGCCGCACGCCAAGTCATCAAGCGCATGGCCTCTAATTCAATGGCGATGTCAGCAATCATGAACGCCACAGATTGACGGTTGGTGATAGGCTCGCCAAAGGCAATTCTCTCATTGCAGTAGGTTTTAACGTAATCCAGTACCGCCTGGCAGGTGCCTACCGCGAGGGCGCATATGCCGATACGGCTTAGGTCAATAAAGCGCTGTAGATCAAAGGGACCTTCGCCCAAAAGGGCGCTGGATGGCAGTTGCACATTGTCCAACGTTAGCGTCGCTAACTGCGCGCCGTGCAGTCCCATATTCTCTTCTACAGTGCGCGTCATGCCTGCGGGAGTACCCTCGACAATAAAGGCCGCAGGGTCGCCATTTTCCATGTGCGCAATGATCAGCACCAGTTCCGCATCCATGCCCAGTGGCACCATGGATTTGGTCCCCGACAGGCTAAATCCTTCGCTATTGGCCGTGGCACTCGTTGCGGGTTCGGTGGGCTCAAAGGTCGCTCGCGGCTCTAGCAACGCCGTGGTGGCTGCTTTGAATTTCTCTGAGCAAAAGAGCGGCAGGTATTTTTCGCGCTGTGCGTCCGAGCCTTGATCTATCAAGGTGTTGATAAAAGCTGCGGGGCTTATGGACCCTAAGGCCAGAGATAAATCACCGTGTGCGAGATCTTCCAAGATCAACGCGTTGGAGGAGGGTGAGCGGTCGACACCCGCGCCGCCCAGGGCTTCTGGAATAGGTAGCAGCGAGATTCCGAGCTCGACAGTTTTAGGGTAAAAGTCCTGCGCTGGACTGTCACCGGCGTCTACGATTTTGGCCAGTGGTCTTATCTCTACGGTAGCGAAGCGCTGCATGGTTTCGCGATTCATACGCTGATCGTCCGTCAGGGTCAGATCGAATATCAGGTCTTGAGTTTCGTCGGTCATTGCGTGCTCTCTTGTTTCATGGGGTTATGGCGTGGTCAGGCTGGGAGCCTGCAGGCCGCCGATGAGGTAGTCAACCAGATGGTCTAGCAGGGTGTCCTCATCAAAATGGCTAAGGTCTCCCAGTGGTGTGTGTGTGAGCCAGAAAACTTCTGCAACGCCGTGAAACACATTGGTGCTCATGAACATCAGTCGCAACCGTCGGACCGGCGTGGGCAGTGCGGGCAATTCTTCTGCTAAAGCTCGGTCCAGCCGCTGCGAGAAGGGCGCACACATTGCATTAACCATACTGGAGATTTCGGCATCACTCTCACTTACCAGTCGGGACAGGAACTTTACGCCGTCTGCGCCCCAGCGTTGTCTTGCGGGCAACTTTACTAGCGGGCGCAGCGTATCACGACAAGCACTGCGCAGTGACCGCTTCGATAGATGCTCTGGCCGCAGGGCGGTAGCAATATGTCCTAATTCATTGGCAATCATGTCTATTAGCGCTTGGATTACGCCCGTTTTGTTATGAAAGTGATAATGCATCGCCGCGGAGTTTTTTGAGCCTGCCTCGATACTGATGCGACGCAATGAAACCGCATGCAGGCCTTCACGGGCATAGAGTCGCAATGCCATTAGCAGCAGACGCTCGCGGGTGTCTGCATTTTTCTCCGATGTTGCATGGGCGAGTGTGGTCATGTCACTAACTTAGTGGAGGCATTCCTGGTCAGTAGTCCCAGGATCTGGGGGTAGCGCACAGGAAATAGGCGGCACACAAGGGAAAAGACTCTGGCATCCATGCCGATTAGGAGGCGTTTCTTGTGTTTCTCGATGGCAGCAATGATTTGCCCGGCGGCTTTTTCCGGGCTCGTGTGCGCCAATTTCTGAAACTCCGTGTCACGCTCGTCGGCATTGACGTCAGAATCTTCGCTGCGTGCAGCGCGAGCAATGTTGGTCTTAATGCCACCGGGGTGCACGCAACAGACGTGGACGTTGCTGCCGTCCATCTCTTGGCGCAGGGCTTCAGTGTAACCACGCACAGCAAATTTTGCCGCATTGTAAGCCGATTGAGTGGGAGCGGAAAACAGGCCAAATACCGAAGAAATATTCACTAAGTGTCCTTGTTGGGATTGGCGCAAAAGCGGCAAAAAGGCCTGTGTGCCATAAACAACACCCCAAAAGTTGACGCCCATCAGCCATTCGAAGTCTTCGTAGCGGTTGTTCTCGACGTTTGATATGAGAGCGACGCCGGCATTGTTGATAACGATGTCAACGTGCCCTTTGACCTCGGCGATCTTTTCAGCCCAAGCATAGACGCTCGTTTTGTCAGCGACATCCAGAACTTGCCCATCGGCAGGGACATCTTGACGCGGCAGTAATGCAAGGGTTTCATTCAGGCTAGCGGCACTGATGTCGCTCAGGAAAAGCTCGCAGCCCTCGCGGTTTAGTTGCAGTGCCAGCGCGCGACCGATACCTGAGCCGGCGCCAGTGAGCGCCGCAATTTTGCCATCCGCATAGGTCATAAATAGGCCTTTCTTGTCCTGTTAGATGGACATGATGATAGGGATTTTTCTCATTAAAGCAACTGCTTTAGAGAATTTTTGTCTTCGGCCGATGTGTAAGACCCATGGGCTTGTTGGGATCAGGGCGATTGAACTAAAATCGAAATCCTCTGTGAATCACGAGACAGCGGTCTGGACACTATGGAGCGCATCCCCTACAATCCCACGCCAGATTACGCACCCCCGACTAGCGCATCGGGAGCAGTGTGCACCTGCGATTAACTAGAGCTGTATAGATGTGAAAAGGCGAGATGCGGTTCACCGTATCTCGCCTTTTTGCGAGCGCGCGCAGCTGGCGTTACGCCACTGAACGATGGAGGTATGTTTGTCCATTCCGGCCATATTAGCCCTTGAAGATGGCAGTATTTTTAGAGGGTTGGCAATAGGCGCCACTGGGACCTCAGTGGGCGAGGTGGTATTCAATACCGCCATGAGTGGCTATCAGGAAATCCTCACGGACCCTTCCTATGCGCGCCAGATTGTCACTCTGACTTACCCCCATATTGGTAATACCGGTACGAACGACGAAGACGAGGAGTCCAATGCGATTTGGGCGACGGGTCTTGTGATCAGGAACTTACCGTTGCTCGCCAGCAATTATCGTAACCAGCAAGGGCTCTCCGAGTACTTATGCCGCCATAATATTGTTGCGATTGCTGAAATTGATACGCGTCGGCTTACCCGTATTCTGCGCGAGAAAGGTGCTTTAAGTGGTTGTTTGATGGCGGGTGAGGGGGTTGACGAAGCGCATGGTCTGGCGCAGGCGCGAGATTTTGCCGGCCTTCAGGGTATGGATCTGGCCAAAGAAGTCACCGCGACCCAAAGCTACACCTGGCGCGAAGGTAGCTGGGCCATAGGGATGGGCTACAGTGAGCGTGCTGAATCTGATTTGCCCTGGCATGTTGTGGCCTACGACTTTGGCGTCAAACGCAATATTTTGAGGCTGTTGGTCGATCATGGTTGCCGCCTGACAGTGGTTCCTGCTCAGACCCCGGCAGCCGAAGTCCTCGCTATGAATCCAGATGGCATCTTCCTGTCCAACGGCCCGGGTGACCCAGAGCCATGTCGCTATGCGATTGAGGCTATTCAATCTATTCTTGCAACAGATGTCCCCGTGTTTGGTATTTGTCTGGGCCACCAGTTGTTGGGCCTGGCGAGTGGCGCGGCAACTGTAAAAATGAAGTTTGGCCATCACGGTGCCAACCACCCAGTAAAAAACCTGGACGACGGGACGGTGCTGATCACCAGCCAGAACCACGGGTTCGCCGTTGATGAGCATAGTCTGCCAGACAACCTACGCATTACCCACACGTCTCTTTTCGACGGTAGTCTGCAGGGAATGCATCGCACCGATAAGGACGCCTTCAGCTTCCAAGGTCACCCAGAAGCTAGCCCGGGACCGCATGATGCTGCGCCGCTGTTCAAACACTTTATTGAATTGATCACTGCACGGGCCCAAAAGAAGTAAGCCACTATGCCGAAGCGTACTGACATAAAAAGCATTCTGATCCTCGGTGCAGGCCCTATTATTATTGGTCAAGCCTGCGAGTTTGATTACTCTGGTGCGCAGGCCTGCAAGGCGCTGCGCGAGGAAGGCTACCGGGTCATTTTGGTGAACTCCAACCCCGCCACTATTATGACCGACCCTGCAATGGCCGATGCTACCTATATCGAGCCCATCGAATGGCAGACGGTGGCCCGTATTATTGAAATAGAGCGCCCCGATGCTCTGTTGCCCACCATGGGCGGCCAGACGGCACTCAACTGTGCTCTGGACCTGGCCCGTGAAGGTGTGTTGGAGGCGCATGGCGTGGAGATGATAGGGGCCAGCAAAGAGGCGATCGACAAGGCAGAAGATCGCCAGTTGTTTGATAAAGCGATGAAGAGCATAGGTTTGGATACGCCGCGTTCTGTTATCGCCCACAGCCTCGAGGAAGCTTTTCAGGTACAGGATTCCATCGGTTTTCCGTGCATTATTCGCCCCTCTTTTACCATGGGGGGGTCTGGTGGTGGCATCGCCTATAACCGCAGTGAATTCGAGGAAATTTGTCGGCGCGGACTGGATTTATCGCCGACCAATGAGTTGTTGATAGACGAATCCCTCATCGGCTGGAAAGAGTTCGAGATGGAAGTGGTTCGTGATAAAAACGACAACTGCATCATTGTCTGTGCGATTGAGAACTTTGATGCAATGGGCGTGCACACGGGTGATTCAATCACTGTGGCGCCCGCACAGACACTAACCGATAAAGAATATCAGATCATGCGCAATGCCTCTGTGGCGGTGCTGCGTGAGATTGGAGTGGAAACTGGCGGTTCCAATGTGCAGTTCGGGCAGGATCCGAAAACCGGTCGTATGGTGATCATTGAAATGAACCCCAGAGTGTCCCGCTCCTCGGCATTGGCATCCAAGGCCACGGGTTTTCCCATCGCCAAGGTGGCGGCCAAGTTGGCAATTGGTTATACGCTAGATGAGTTACTCAATGACATTACCGGCGGCGTAACGCCCGCGTCCTTCGAACCCTCCATTGATTATGTTGTTACAAAGATTCCCCGCTTTGCGTTTGAAAAGTTTAGCGGTGCAGACGATCGTCTCACTACCCAAATGAAGTCCGTGGGTGAAGTGATGGCCATAGGCCGTACATTCCAGGAGTCTCTGCAAAAAGCACTGCGAGGCCTCGAGGTGGATTCCGCCGGATTTGAACATATGATCGACGTGGACGACCCTGAGCTGCGCACTGAACTCGTATCAGAGCTTACCAACCCGGGGCCAAACCGTATCTGGTATCTCGGAGATGCCTTCCGCGCGGGGATGAGTTTGGACGAGGTGTCTCGCTACTCTGGTGTGGACCCTTGGTTCCTTGTGCAGATCCAGGATATTGTGTCTACGGAGGACAGCCTAAAAACGATCAGTCTGGAAAAGATTGATCATGCGAAAATGTTTGAACTCAAGCGCAAGGGCTTCTCAGACGAACGCCTTTCGGTATTGCTGGCTGCGTCGGAGACGAAAGTGCGGGAGCACCGCCACAACTTGGGTGTGCGTCCGGTGTTCAAACGGGTGGATACCTGTGCGGCAGAGTTTGCCTCTACCACAGCCTATATGTATTCAACGTACGAGGAAGAGTGCGAAGCGGCGCCCACAGACCGAGATAAAATTCTGATATTGGGCGGTGGCCCCAACCGTATTGGTCAGGGTATTGAATTCGATTATTGCTGCGTGCATGCGGCGTTGGCATTGAGCGAGGATGGTTATGAAACCATTATGGTCAACTGCAATCCAGAAACAGTCTCCACAGATTATGACACCTCCGACCGCCTTTATTTTGAGCCAGTGACGCTGGAGGATGTTCTTGAAATCGTCGATTTAGAGAAGCCCAAGGGTGTGATTGTGCAGTTTGGTGGCCAGACCCCGCTCAAGCTCGCACGGGCACTGGAGGCCCATGGCGTGCCCATTATAGGCACGACGCCGGATGCGATCGACCGAGCGGAGGATCGTGAGCGTTTCCAGAAAATGATACAGAAGCTGGAGTTGAAGCAGCCCAACAATACGACGGTGCGCAGCACTGAAGCAGCAGTAGAGGCGGCCAAGGCCATTGGTTATCCTCTGGTAGTGCGGCCTTCCTATGTGCTCGGTGGTCGTGCCATGGAGATCGTCTATCGTGAGGAAGACCTGCTGCGCTATATGCGCGACGCAGTGCAGGCTTCCGATGAAGCTCCGGTGTTGTTGGACAGTTTTCTCAGTGCAGCGGTTGAGGTGGATATCGACGCCGTTAGTGACGGTGAAGAAGTCGTAATCGGCGCGATCATGCAGCACATTGAGCAGGCTGGCGTGCATTCAGGTGACTCCGCCTGTTCCCTTCCGCCCTACAGCCTAGATGCTGAGGTGCAGGATGAAATGCGCGCGCAGGTGAAAAAAATGGCATTGGAGCTAGGCGTCAAAGGACTGATGAATGTGCAGCTGGCTTGGCAGGACGATGAGATCTACGTGATTGAGGTCAATCCGCGTGCCTCGCGCACCGTGCCGTTTGTGTCCAAGTGTATAGGCGTCTCCCTCGCCAAGATTGCCGCCCGCTGTATGGTGGGACAAACGCTGGCCGAGCAGAAGTTTACCCGCGAAATTGTACCGCCTTACTTCAGTGTCAAAGAGGCGGTATTGCCGTTTAACAAATTTCCGGGCGTGGATCCGATTCTGGGGCCGGAAATGAAATCCACTGGCGAAGTTATGGGCACGGGCGACACCTTCGCCGAGGCATTCGCCAAGGCGCAGTTGGGCGTTGGTACTGGAACGCCTACCGGCGGTGCCGCTCTGCTCAGTGTCCGCGATGTGGACAAGCCTGGTATTGTAGCGGTGGCTCAGGACCTCTCAGATTTGGGGTTCTCTCTGGTGGCAACGGGCGGTACCGCTCAGGTACTGGAGCAGGCGGGCCTCACGGTACGCCGTGTGAATAAGGTGACCGAAGGCAGGCCTCACATCGTGGATATGATTAAGAACGATGAGGCAGATTTTATCGTCAACACTACCGAGGGCAGGCGTGCTATTGAGGACTCGGCTTCTATCCGCGCCAGTGCTGAATCGCACGGTGTATTTTACACAACCACCCTGACGGCCGCAGAGGCAATCTGTATGGCATTGAAGTTCAAGGGTGAAAAGACAGTGCGGCGCCTTCAGGACCTGCACAGGAGAATTGGCTCATGACTAGGTTTCCGATGACACTGGCTGGGGAAACGGCGCTCAGACAGGAACTGGATCGATTAAAAAAGGTGGATCGGCCGCGCATTGTGCAGGCTATTGCAGAGGCGCGAGCACACGGTGACCTCAAGGAGAATGCCGAGTATCATGCGGCGCGTGATCAGCAGAGCTTTGCCGAGGGTCGTATCCTGGAGATTGAGGGGAAGCTGGGCAACGTCCAAGTCATTGATATTACCGCTATTCCCAAAACAGGCAGGGTGATCTTTGGTGCCACCGTTGACATCATCAACTTGGGCACAGACGAGACTGTGAGATACCGCATCGTGGGTGAAGATGAAGCCGACGTGAAGAGTAATATGATTTCGGTGGGCTCGCCCATTGCACGTGCTCTGATAGGGAAAGAAGAGGGCGATGTGGTCATCGTCAAGGCCCCCAGTGGTGATATCGAGTACGAAATTGATCAGGTACACCACCTCTAATTCAGCGTGATTGGTCGCCCCAGACTTCTGCGGCGCTGGCGTTAAGGGTTGCTGCTATCGATTGATGCGGGCGCTATCATGTTTTGGAAAAGCCTCTCGCTTTAAAGGGGCAATTTTTCAGTCAAATCAATAATGCAAATAATTCTCATTTAGATTATCATCGGTTTTTTGTTCTAGTCAGAATACCACTATGAGCCTCTCCCTTTGGGCCTTAAAAACGGGTGACCACTGCGAAATTCTGGGTTACGACGACGCTCTCGATGAAAAGTATCGTATTCGTTTAATGGAATTCGGTTTTCATCACGGCGAATCAGTGTCTTGTCTGCATTCGCTCGGTTTTGGGGCGCCCAAAGTCTACCGCGTCAGCAATACGGTCTATTCGCTGGACGATGAGGTCGCTACCCACATTATGGTCAAAATTATCCCTAGTCATGCCTAAAGTTCTCCTGATGGGTAGCCCTAATTCGGGCAAAAGTATGTTGTTTAATCGCCTGACGGGGCTGCATCATAAGGTGGCCAATTTCCCGGGTATCACCGTGGATGTCAGTGTTGGTCGAATGCAGGCGATGCCAGAGCTTGAGCTGGTGGACTTCCCGGGGACATACTCGCTACAGGCTATTTCGGCGGACGAGAAGGTCGCGGTGGAGAACTTCGAACGGGCGTTAGTAGACCCCAATGTTGTTCAGGTACTGTGTGTTATTGACGCTACGCGGCTGGAAAAAAGCCTTTACTTTACCCTGCAGGTTATTCGCGAGTGCGTGCGGCACGGCAAGCCGGTCTCTGTATTGGCCAATATGATAGATGTACTCGACACCCATAAATTAAGTTTGGATACTCAGGGGTTGTCTGCTGCACTGCAGACACCAGTAATGCCGACCTCTGCACGCTCTGGAAAGGGCTTGGAAGCGGTTATCAGTGAACTTAAAGCAGACCATGCTGGCATGAGTAGCGAGTATGTGGAGCTGCCCGATGAGCAGTTGCGTGCTAAAGCACACGAACTCGCACATCGCTTTGGCCCCAAAGGCGATGTGTTGATCAGGAACCAGACCCGATTGGATAGTATTTTTCTCCATTCGGTGACCGGCGGTGTTGCCTTTTTCTTTATTATGTACCTGTTGTTTCAGTCTATATTCACCTGGTCCGCACCGTTGATGGATGCGGTTGAGTATGTGCTCAGCACAATGGCGGACTGGATTGTGCCTTTGATCGGTAATCAGGTGGCGAGGGACTTTACCTCTGACGCACTGTTTGGCGGAATCGGCGCTTTTCTGGTCTTCGTGCCGCAAATTTTTGTGCTGACTTTTATCATTGGGTTGCTGGAAGACTCGGGCTACATGGCGCGAGCTGCTCTGATCTGCCATAAACCGCTGCGCCTGTTCGGCCTCACAGGGAAAAGCTTCATTCCCATGCTGTCGGGGGTGGCTTGTGCCATTCCCGCGATCTACGCGGCGCGCGCGATCGACTCACCACGCAAGCGGCTGCTGACCTATATGGCAATCCCGTTGATGCCCTGTTCTGCTCGATTGCCGGTTTACACGTTGTTGATTGCCGCCTTTATTCCGGCGGGAACGGCACTGGGCGGACTACTTGGATGGCAGGGCATGGCCATGTTTGCTATTTATTTTTTTGGTATGTTTTGCGGGCTGCTGGTAACGGCATTGGTGTCACGCACCAGTAAGGATCATTATAACGACCTGCCTTTTGTGCTGGAGCTGCCACCCTACAGGCTCCCTAGCATGCGGCCTCTATTACGTAATTCCTGGAACCGCTCAAAGCACTTTGTAACCAAGGCCGGCAAGATCATATTTGCGGTGACGGTTGTTATTTGGATACTGGGCTATTTCCCGAACTACGGTACTGATCTGGGTGCTTCTTGGTTGGGATATATGGGCCATATCATCGAGCCATTGTTCGCCCCGCTGGGTCTTGACTGGCGCTATGGCGTTGCCATTTTAAGTTCCTTTCTGGCGCGGGAAGTATTCGTCGGCACACTGGGGACTATTTTTGGGATTGAATCTGCGGATGAGCACATGGCTCCATTGGTACAGCATATTCAAAATAGTGACCTTGCCTTGGGGTCGGGCATTGCACTACTGGTTTTTTTCGCCATCGCACTGCAATGTGTTTCGACACTGGCGATCCTTGCGAAGGAAAGCCAATCGAATTCGTTGGGGATAAAACTGTTCGTCGGGTACTTTCTGTTTGCTTATGTTGCAGCGATTATAGCGTATCAATTGACCAATTTTTTGACCTGACGCCGATGGCTGCCAATCCATTCTTTCGTATTGAAATAGCCTGATCTACGTCGATATCAGCAGCGGCAGCAGCGCTTAAGCGCTCGGTTAGAGCGGCTTGATTAGATTGGATAATCGTGGGTCAGGCGTGGCAGAGCGGCGCAACAGGACAATGACGCTGCCAATGCTCTGTACCATCTCGGCGCCGGTTTGCTTGCAAATCTTCTCGGTCAGTGCGGCGCGAGCCTCACGCGAGCCCACGGCGATTTTGACTTTGATCAACTCATGGTCGGTTAGGGCTCGATCAAGCTCCGCGCTGACAGTCTCGCTAAGACCTTTGCCAGCGATGGTGACCACTGGATTGAGCTTATGACCTATCGCGCGCAGCTGCTTGATGTCGGGTTTTGTTTTCTTGCTCATAGCCTTTCCAATGTACAATGCCCATCACTGCGGGGGCGCACTAGTCTACACAAGGCGCCCCGAGCAAGAAACCGAAATTACAGTGGTCTCCTATGGCGAAGAAACGACCCTCCAGTAAAGCATGGCTAAAAGAACACCGCGATGACCCCTATGTGCAGCAGGCCCAGCGAGAGGGTTATCGCTCGCGGGCTTGCTATAAGCTGCTGGAGCTGCAAGAAAAGGATAAATTTATCCGCCCCGGCATGACAATATTGGACCTGGGTAGTGCGCCGGGCGGTTGGTCGCAGGTGGCGATTGCCCGGGTGGGGGATCACGGCAAGGTGATTGCCTCGGATATCCTGCCCATGGACGGATTAGCCGGTGTAACCTTTATTGAGGGAGATTTCACCGAAGTGCAGGTCTTTAATAGTATTATTGCGGCGCTTGATGGCAAACGGGTGGATGTGGTCATTTCCGATATGGCACCCAATATGAGCGGTGTGAGCGCCGTAGATCAGCCTCGCGCGATCTATCTGGTGGAACTTGCCCTGGATATGGCGCAACAGGTATTGGCCCCTGGGGGCACGTTTGTCACCAAAGTGTTTCATGGAGAGGGTTTTGATCAGGTGTTTCAAGCCACGAAAGGCTATTTTGTCAAGGTGTTGACGCGCAAACCGAAGGCTTCCAGACCCCGCTCAAGGGAGGTGTATATGGTGGCAAAGGAGTTCCGTGGCCCCTGATAATTGTATTATCGGACACCTTGAAACATGGAGACATTGCCCCAAGTATAGTAAATTGTAATTGAATTACTGGGTGAATCGAGCCTGCCAATGCGCCGCTGGGCGCTATTTGTCACCTTTCTTTATCAGACGCGACGGCATTCGGCAGTAATGTGACGCGTCAAGGACATCGTATTCGCCCCCGTTACTGCTGCAGTGCAGTGCGAGCGGCGCATCTGTTGAAAATCGTTAAAGAGGTATTGGTATTGAACACTATGGTTAAGAATTTATTGCTTTGGCTGGTGATAGCAGCGGTGCTGTTGTCCGTATTCAACAACTTCAATATGAAGGGTGCCACCGAGCAGGTCGGCTATTCTCAGCTTATTGAGGAGGTTCAGCAGGACAAAGTGAAGAAAGTGGTCGTGGATGGGCTAACAATTTCGAGTGAGCGCTATGACGGCTCTAAATTTGAAACCATTCGCCCGATGATGGAAGACCCCAAGCTGATCGACGATTTGCTGCAGCATAACGTCGAGGTAGAGGGGCGCAAGCCTGAGCAGCAAAGCGTCTGGACCCAGCTATTGGTCGCCAGTTTCCCTATTCTTATTATTATTGCCGTATTTATGTTCTTCATGCGCCAGATGCAGGGCGGCGGTGGCGGTCGCGGCGGGCCTATGAGTTTTGGCAAGAGCAAGGCCAAGTTGTTGGGAGAGGATCAGATCACCACCACGTTCGCGGATGTTGCGGGGGTGGATGAAGCGAAACAAGACGTTCAGGAGTTGGTGGAGTTTCTGCGCGATCCCAGTCGTTTTCAGAAATTGGGCGGGCGTATTCCGCGCGGCGTACTGATGGTAGGTCAGCCCGGAACCGGCAAGACCTTGCTGGCTAAGGCCATTGCCGGCGAGGCGAAAGTGCCATTCTTCTCGATATCGGGCTCAGATTTTGTGGAAATGTTTGTGGGTGTAGGTGCTTCTCGTGTGCGAGATATGTTTGAGCAAGCCAAGAAGCAGGCGCCTTGCATTATTTTTATTGACGAAATTGATGCAGTGGGACGTCACCGGGGCGCGGGCCTCGGTGGTGGCCATGACGAGCGTGAGCAAACGCTCAACCAATTACTGGTAGAGATGGATGGTTTTGAGGTGAACGACGGCGTGATCGTTATCGCCGCCACTAACCGCCCTGATGTTCTTGATCCAGCCCTGTTGAGGCCGGGCCGCTTTGACCGGCAGGTGGTGGTGAGTCTCCCTGATATCCGTGGTCGTGAGCATATTCTCAAAGTGCATATGCGCAAGGTGCCTTTGGCGGAAGATGTGGAGGCGTCTAAAATTGCGCGCGGTACACCGGGCTTCTCTGGTGCTGACCTGGCGAATCTGGTCAACGAAGCGGCGCTGTTTGCTGCACGCAGCAATGTGCGTACCGTGGGTATGATCCACTTTGAATTGGCCAAAGACAAGATCATGATGGGTGCAGAGCGCAAATCTATGGTCATGTCCGAAAAGGAAAAGCGCAATACCGCTTATCATGAAGCGGGGCATGCAATTGTTGGTCGTTTGATGCCGGAGCATGATCCAGTCTACAAGGTGAGTATTATTCCTCGAGGACGCGCGCTGGGTGTCACCATGTTTCTGCCAGAGGAAGATCGGTACAGCCATAGCCGCCGGTTTATCATCAGCCAGATTTGCAGCCTCTTTGGGGGTCGTATCGCCGAGGAAATGACTCTTGGGAAGGATGGCGTTACGACAGGGGCATCGAACGATATTCAGCGCGCAACCGATATTGCCCGAAATATGGTTACCAAGTGGGGTTTGTCAGAGAAAATGGGCCCTCTGATGTATGACGAGGCCACTGAGGAAGTGTTTCTGGGTCGCAGTGCGGGTCAGCCGCATATCAGCCATTCCGGGGAGACAGCAAAGCAGATCGATCATGAGGTTCGGCGTATTATCGACGAGTGCTATGCCACCGCGCAGCGAGTGCTGGAAGAAAATTTTGATAAATTGCATGTGATGGCAGAGGCCCTGATGGTGTATGAAACGATTGATGCCGGGCAGATCGACGACATCATGTCCGGGCGGGAGCCCCGCGAGCCCAAGGACTGGGGCAAGACTGACAGTGATGACACGCCGCAGTCCAACGCGGATGCCGCACAGGACGATTCCCCCGCTAGTCCGATTGGCGGTCCTGCTGGCGAGCACTGATCTGACGCCGTTAACATAGTGGTTGTTACGCAATATTCAGCCGGTCCGGTGTTGGAATGTGCCGGGCGCCGGCTGGATTTGTCCCGCCCGGTTGTTATGGGCATTATTAACGTGACTCCAGATTCGTTTTCTGACGGCGCTACGCTGTATCGTGGTTCAAATCTTGATATCGAGAGGGCGATGACACGTGCTCGAGAGATGGTGGCATCGGGTGCGGCGATTCTGGATATCGGAGGGGAATCTACTCGGCCCGGCGCCAGCCCGGTCTCTGTGAACGAAGAAATGGACAGAGTATTGCCATTGGTGGCGCGTATAGCGGCGGAATTGGAAACCGTCATCTCCGTCGACACGAGTACTCCGGTATTGATGCGTGAGGCGGCGAATGCGGGCGCAGGTTTATTGAACGACGTCCGTGCGCTCACGCGAGAAGGGGCCCTAGAGGCCGCAGCTGCAGCGAACGTGCCTATTTGTTTGATGCATATGCAGGGCGAGCCCGGCAACATGCAGGTTGCTCCACACTATGATGATGTTGTGGAGGACGTCTGTGAATATTTGCAGTCCAGAATCGCGTCCTGCGAACGACAAGGTATCGCCCGAAACCGCTTGTTATTGGATCCTGGGTTTGGGTTTGGTAAGTCCGTCACTCACAATCTGAAGTTGCTGCGTGAGTTGCCCCGTCTAGCGGCAATCGGTCTCCCGCTTGTTGTGAGTCTGTCGCGTAAATCGCTGATTGGCAAACTGTTGGGCAGGGAGGTGGGGCAGCGCCTTCCGGCGAGTCTCGCGCTGGCGGTGCTTGCTGCCCAGCGCGGTGCTGCGGTCATAAGGACGCACGATGTGGCCGCCACTGTTGATGCTGTGTCGATGTTAATGGCCTTGGAGGAGTGTGTGGACTTATGAGCAAGCGCTATTTTGGTACTGATGGTATTCGTGGCAAAGTCGGTGAGTTCCCGATTACGCCGGACTTTATGCTCAAACTAGGCTGGGCCAGCGGACGCGTATTCTCGAGAGCGCCTAATCGGGGGCAGCAGTGCACGGTGATAATCGGCAAAGACACCCGTATTTCTGGCTATATGTTCGAGTCTGCTCTGGAGGCTGGCCTGGTCGCGGCTGGAGTGAATGTGAAGCTACTGGGGCCCATGCCTACGCCGGCGATTGCGCTCATGACGCGTAAACAGAATGCGGATGCCGGCATCGTCATAAGTGCGTCACACAACCCTTTTTACGACAATGGCATTAAGTTTTTTGGCGCCGATGGTGCCAAGCTGTCCGATGAGGTGGAGCGTGCCATTGAGGCAGAGTTGGAGCAGGAGATTTCTGTCGTTGAATCGCGCAATATTGGCAAGGTACTGCGAGTTGAGGATGCTGCTGGGCGTTATGTCGAATTTTGCAAGGCGACTGTTCCCGAGGGATTCAGTTTGCGAGGCCTAAGCATCGCCGTAGATTGCGCGCACGGAGCCACCTACCACATTGCTCCCAGTGTTCTTAGTGAGTTGGGTGCAGAAGTGATTATTATGGGGGCACAGCCCGACGGCTTCAATATTAACGAAGGTGTCGGTTCCACCGACATGGCCGCGCTATCCGCACTGGTCAGAGATAAGGGGGCGGATATTGGCATCGCTTACGACGGTGACGGTGATCGTGTATTAATGACAGATAGCATGGGCGAGATTATCGATGGCGACGAATTGGTCTACATTATCGCTATGCACCGCTTGGCCATGGGAATAAGTGACGGCGGTGTGGTAGGTACCCAAATGTCAAATCTGGGGCTCGAATTGGCACTTGAAGAGGCGGGGTTAGAGTTTGTGCGGGCGCAGGTGGGTGATCGTCACGTCAAAGCAATGATGGAAGCGAACGGCTGGCTTTTGGGGGGAGAATCCTCTGGGCATATCATTTGTTCTGATGTGACGACCACTGGTGACGGTATTATCGCTTCATTGCAGGTCCTGATGGCACTGCAGGGGACGAAAGGGGGGGTGCAGGCACTGCGGGCAGGCATTACCTTGTATCCCCAGACCATGATTAACATCACCGTGAGCGAAAGACCCAATCTGGAAGACCACCCTGAAATAAGCGCTGCTGTGGCGTCTGCTGAGCGGCGCCTAGGCAAGCAGGGCAGAGTCCTGCTGCGCCCCTCCGGCACTGAGCCTAAGGTGCGGGTAATGATTGAAGGAAGAGATCATGAAGAGGTGGCACTTTTGTGCGCCGAGCTGGCAGCAGAGGTAGAGCGGATTCTTGCTTGAATTGCAGCCGATGTTTGATTCTGGCTTGACAGTATTGGGTAGGGTCCTTGTCACGGGGGGCTATCTTGGTTAAGATTGCGGCCGCTTTTTTGACTGGGGGATCCAGATGCGTCAGCCTCTGGTTGTAGGTAACTGGAAGATGCAGGGTTCTCTAGCCAGTGTCGAGGCATTGCTTGGGGATCTTGTGAGTGCGACGCCAGCTGCTGGGGTTGAGGTGGCGGTGTGTCCTACTTACGTGCATCTGGCGCAAGCGGTGAGTTTGTGCCGGTTTTCGTCTTTAACGCTAGGCGCCCAGGACTGTAGTCATGTCCAATCGGGAGCCTATACCGGTGAGGTGTCTCCGGCAATGTTGGCCGAGATAGGGTGCCGCTGGGTGATCCTTGGGCACTCGGAACGAAGACAGTATCAGGGTGAATCCGACGTTCTGATTGCCGCTAAGTTGATGTCTGCGGCAGAGGCAGGCTTGAGGCCTATTGTTTGTGTTGGGGAAACACGCGAGCAACGCGAAGCGGGAGCCGCGCAAGCGGTGGTTAGTACTCAGCTGGAAGAGGCCTTGAAGGGTCAGGCGAACTTAGCTCAGTTAGTGTTAGCCTATGAACCCGTATGGGCGATTGGGACCGGACTGACGGCTACGCCGGAACAGGCGCAGCAAATGCATGCCTTTATGCGCGTATGTCTGGCCGATATTGCCAATGTGGATTCAGCTGCCACAAGGATTTTGTATGGCGGTAGTGTGAAGCCTGACAACGCGGCGCAGCTGTTTGCGCAGCCTGATATAGATGGCGCACTGGTGGGAGGTGCTGCTCTAGTTGCAGCAGACTTCTTGGCGATTATTAACGCAGCGGCTGCGTGACAAAAAATTGTAAGTTGTCCCCTGGAGGGACTTGAATATTATGGAACAGATAATTTTGGGTGCGCACCTACTTGTCGCATTAGCGATTATTGGCTTGATCCTGTTGCAGCAGGGTAAAGGGGCAGAAATGGGCGCGTCATTCGGTGCGGGTGGCTCCCAGACGCTCTTTGGCAGCGGTGGCGGCGGAAGTGTCCTGACCAAAGTGACGGCCTGCTTGGTCGCTCTGTTTTTTGCCACCAGTTTTGGCCTGGCTGTGCTGATCAATCAAAAATCTGCCCTTGTAGATGACCTCGACTTGGCTATTCCTGCGGCGGTAGAGGTAAAGCCTGCTGCAGTCGACGCAGAGCTGCCTGTTCTGGACACAGCCTCCCCCGCCGTCATGGGATCTAAAGGGGATGACTTACCAAGCTTAGACTGATAGATATTTGCCGAAGTGGTGGAATTGGTAGACACGCCATCTTGAGGGGGTGGTGAGCTATGCTCGTGCGGGTTCAAGTCCCGCCTTCGGCACCAAATATCGTATAGCCATTTAAACAAGGGCTTTGCAGCATCAGTGGTTATGAGTTGGCACAAAATGGCACAAACTCATGGCACAAAATCTCCTCCTCAGACCCTCTGGATACTACTTCCGCTATATCATTCCTGTCTCTTATACACATCTGACGCTGCCGACGATCTACTCTGTGTAGA
>OJHF01000121.1_pt1 | contig 23618 bp, 16 predicted proteins | sample 1594891 | NCBI WGS metagenome assembly OJHF01 (sample SAMN05416737, study PRJEB24817) | seawater metagenome | isolation source: Sea water | place: Canada:Atlantic | collected 2013-07 | reverse complement strand
TTGCCTCTTGTCTCGTGGGCTCGGAGATGTGTATAAGAGACAGGATTCAAAGTATCTCTTCCCGATCGTCATGCTCACCGTCCTCGGCTTGATGTACTTCTGCCTTGGCTCTCTGTCGTTTGCGCTGGCGATCGCAGCCGTATCTGTGATGTCAGTTGGCTTGACCGTCGGCGCCGTCGGCTGGGCGCAGGTGCCTTTTAACCAGATATCCAACATGGGTCCACTGGTCGTGTTTATGATTGCCATGGCCGATTCCATTCACCTTGTGTCGGTGTATTTACAGGGCTTGCACAAATCACTCAGTAAGTTCGAAGCCCTACGTGAGAGCCTGCGTGTCAATATACAACCCGTGACACTGGCGACAGTGACGACGGCGATAGGATTTCTTAGCCTCAACTACTGTGCATCGCCCGGCATCTACGGGTTTGGCAATGTTGTCGCCATCGGTGTCGTATGGGCTTTCCTTGTGACGTTTACCTTATTGCCCGCGCTTATCCTATTGCTACCCGTCAAAAAAGTGCCTAAGCCTCTAGGCGTAAAGGGCTTTATTAACTTTGTCGCGAACGTGGTGGCGAACCATGGCACACCGCTTTTCTGGGGCAGCCTGACGCTAATCGCGGTTACGTTTGCGATGCTGCCACTCAATAAGGTGGATTTTGACCGCTTCAGCTTTATCGATAAAGATTCGGATTTCCATACGGTCATCTCAGCGCTGGCCGAAAAAATCGGCAATGACCAAAGTCTGGTCTACAGCATTAATAGCGGCAAGTACTACGGCATTACCGAACCTGAATTCCTGCGTAAAATTGAAGAGTTTAGTATTTGGCTCGAAGAACAGCCGCAAACCAGTTTTGTTACCAGCTACACAGGCTTCCTTAAAAACCGCAACATGGCCGAGAACGATAATGACCCCGCTTGGGAAGTTTTGCCGGAAGACAATTTGCAGATCATCGATTACTTGGTAGGCTATCAGCTTGTGCAGGAAATCGAGCCGCAGCTGGAACCCATTTTTAATGCCGACTACTCTGCCATCCGGCTGGTAGTCGGTACCTCAAATCTTTCCAATGTACAGCTGCTCGACTTCAGTGAACAGATTGAGGACTGGATTACCCTGAATATGGATCCGGCGTATGACGTTCTGCACGGCGACAACAGCATTTTGTATGCGCGTTTGAATAAAACGATTTCACTGCAACTGATGGAAGGCTTCACCGTCAGCTTTCTGTTGATCACAGCGACATTACTGGTTGGCCTAAAAAGTGTGCGCTACGGCTTACTCAGCATCATACCCAACCTGTTTCCTGCAACCATTGTGTTTGGTATCTGGGGCTTGCTCGTTGGAGAATTAAGTCCCTACATTCTCATGCTGTTTTCAATCAGTATTGGCCTAGTGGTGGACGATTCTGTCCACGTTTTGAGTAAATATATTGTCGCCCGACGCGAGGGCAATTCGCCCGAAGCGGCCGTTCAGTACTCGCTTGACAGGGCGGGATCGGCAATCACTATCACTACGTTATCACTGGCAATTGGCACCTTCATTCTGGTCCTATCGAACACCTTCTATTATCAAAATGTTGCGCTGTTACTCACCCCGATTATTATTACTGCACTGCTGCTGGACCTGCTTTTCCTACCACCACTGTTGGTGCGCTTCGATAATTGGCTGGAGCGCCGCAAACCTTCCACTGTCTGACAGGAAGGAATTGGACTGCCGTATAGGGTGACGCTGACAAACCCATCAAAGCCGATGCAACCCTAGCGGTCGATCTTGACAACGCCTTTGGGTGGTTTCAGTCACGCCATTGACTCACTGCCTGCCTCTTGGGTCTGATGGCCGCTTATCGCCACTGCTCAGCTCGCTCCCAAATACGAATATACGCCTCCGCAGTTTTAAACAGTGAAGTGATACTCTCTTCACTTGCGCCGCTACGCCTCGCCTCTTCAATCAGGTCAGGGTATAAGCCAATATTTGCTAAACCAAATTGGTTAAAGTCGAATACCTGTTCACCGGTTTGCAATTTCTCAAAAACAATGTCACCAGCGAAAGAGGTAAAAGGGTACGTCAATGGATCCTCTTGTTCTTGTAAGCATCTTGAAAGCTCACCAAAGCGTGGCCTATTGTAGGAAGCGAAGCCATTGAAATCGTAACTTAAACCTTTTCTGGGTAAACCTGTTTCTGAGTCAACTTGTTCATTAATACTGTTAAAACTAGCGAGCAAACCTGAGCCCCCCTCCTCGTCTCTGCATGCGCTTTCAAGGCCTCTAGACGCTAGCCCATTGATGAGATTAACAGCGGTCTGATCACCACCGTGGGTATGCACCGCGGGGTAGTTGTTGTCAACTAATACAGGAATAATATCGTTCAGGGATGCTTTAGGTGTATGTCCTAAATCAATAATCATGCCGAGTGACATCATCTCTTCAATTAGGCTCATGCCAAGTGGCGTAAATCCAGTTCTTTGGCAATGTGATGCTGCCTCTGGGTAAACTGGTAGTGCTTGTTTAGCCGGATCTTTGCTGTCAGAAAGGAGCCCGTTAAGTATCTTTATCCCCGGAATATCTACAAGTTTAGAGAATATACTTGTTTGCTCTCCTTCTCCGTGAGCTTTCATCCAATATTTTCCGGGCACCTCTTCGCAAGAAACGTAATCGCGCCATAGACCCGTGTTAAGGTAGTCACCTAATTCCAAGATTCCTGCATTGCCGTCACCGCTTGAAAATGCGTTTACAAATTTGTGTGAAGGGAAGAGTGCTCTTACACCTTTGTCGTAATAGTGGTTCAAGCGTTCACGCACCAACTCATCATCACACGCTTGAAAATCCTCTCTTTTATCAACAAAACAATTGAAAGGATTTTCAATTTCTATACCCACGATTACGGCCAACTTACCCGCCTCCACAACTTGTCGTGCTTCTTGGGGGGAATACACAATTCGAAACCAGCCTCTACCTGGACCACCCGATTGTGCGTCTACATAATCCTGCAACTCTTTTATTTTTATCAGCTGATGGTCAACATGCACCATCTCATTACAGCTTTTTGACTCACTATCTCCGGGCAATAATTTTTTATAGGCCTCGCAAACGACCTCTGTCGACTCCATGTACTCAACCATGACTCGCATACCGCCTAGGTAAGCACGCTCTATCCATTTGTAGTATAAGCTCTGGTGAGTTGGCGCTTCGTGAACGTTCCATTCGCTAAGCTTTGGGTATCCATCGGTAAGGTGATCTGGCTCACCCTTTATCAAATGATTGTACAAGTGGGTGCCAAAAGAATCTGGAGCCACATTTCCAGAACCCGATTTATAGGTAACGCTCATTAAATCCTTGGAGCCGTTTTCCCCGTGGTGTTTTTCGCAATCCGCTAAGGCGTGTTCAATGCCAAGCTTATGGAAACTAGCACCATGGAAAATTTTCCCGCCAAAGCCATGATTTGCGCCGCTATGTTCATGCGCATCAGCAAAGCCCCAAAGCATACCGTTGTCATGTTGAGTTTTCGTGACGGCCCCTACTGCACCTAACTCAGACTCAGGAAAACGGGCACAGCCGCTTGTTGGCTTGAAATTAATGGATACTGCAAAACTAACGTTTTTATTCAAACCTTCTTTCGCTAGCCATGTATTCTCTTTTATATTTTTTAAATGGAATCCATTAGTATTTTCGTCCGCTTGTAGCTCCCATTCCGCCAGCGTTATTAGATAGTTTTTTTCTGGAATGTTCAGGGTCATTTCTGATTCGAGATTGCTAACAAAATTCAAGTGCTCGCCTTCAGCGATCAGGTACTGTTTGTTTTGATTAAAAAGCAAGTAAACACCGAGGGCAGCAGGACGCATGTAGAACTTAACCGCAGAATTCTCATTTTCAGAAAAGGCATAGCCGTTATCTTCCTTAGAAAGATAACTGACACTCTCGGACAAATTAATCAGGTAGCACTGGTTAGCAAACTGATAGATGTTTCCCTTCTCTTCGATACTCGTTTTAGCAGGTTCAGCACTGACAGATTGATAAAATAGCAGCATCACTGCACTGACCACTGTCGCTGAACAATTCACATTCATGAGTATTATTGTCCTTTGTTATTTTTCGCCTTAAAAAGTTAGACGTCGTTATTTTTATGACTACGTTAATTTTCTTGCAAAAAGCATAGCCATCTCTCAGTTATCAGCCATTTTTATCGGACATTGAATAGGCGTGATTTAGCCGCTAGCGTCTTCACCAATGGAAGCACAAGTACTGCCTACTCATCTACAGCCACCAGCGGAATATACGCGTTAGGAAAGTGTTGTTTAACCCAGGGGCTACTCTCGTGATACGGGTAGCAGGCGTTAAGCATACTTGATTGTATATTACGCTCTTCAGGCGGAGGGATATCCAGCGGCTCGCCAAGCTTAGCTGACCAGCTGGCCTGCATAGCAACCGTCGCCATCTGCGCCAGCATTTCAATGATGTGGGTACAACCGCGGCCTGGAGACATAGCCGCTTTGACCTTCTTATTCCATCCTGGCCCGACCTGCAGACCCAGCAATCGCGCGAAATTGGGTTCGGCACCGGGACAAAGATCATGGGCACCCTGATCCATGCAGGCCTCAACGTCTACCACAGCGAAAGTGTCGTCTAGACTGATCCGCAGCGACAGGTCATGTACCGGCTCCCCTGCTGCCCGAAAGCTATCCATCATCTGGTGAGCAAACGGTTTCACGTCAGTGAGGTGGCCCTCAACATCGAGTAAACCGTCATCGCGTCGAAACGCCTTCATAGTGATTGTCCGGGTGTGTACATGCTCTCTATTGTCTAAAACGGGCAGGGGCACGGCCAGCTCTCCTCTTCGATATACGCTCAATGTCGACCGGCTAGGTTACACGGATTAATAAAAATTGCAGGCGCTGAAGTCAATTCAAGTAAGGCCGTATGACCCCGCTCTGCGCATGGGTAACCATTATAGGTTCTAATTGCCACAAGCGGCGCTTTCGGCCACTGCAAATGCTAAAACAGCAACATCTTACGGGACTCTCTCTACCAGTTTTGTCAATTTGTCACGTTTCAACCTGAAGCGATAGGGAGATATCATTGTTGTTGGTATATTTGGGTCGCATATGCTCACCCATAAACAGGACTCTAGTCATGCACAATAATGCGAAACTACTTTTCCCTTTAAGCCTAATTTCCGCCGCGATCCTGAACGTGGCGCCGGCGATTGCCCAAGAGAACATCATGCTAGAGGAGGTCGTGGTCACTGCTCAGCGCAGAGAACAAAGCCTCCAAGACGTCCCTGTGAGTGTGACGGCCTTTTCAGGGGCCACCCTGGAGCGACGCAATATCAAAAATGCTGTCGAATACCTAGCGATCACCCCCGGTGTCAGCTTCACGGAAGACGGTCAGACAGGTAGTCGTGGCATGGGGATCTCTATTCGCGGCGTCACCAGCCTAGTGACGGGTGAAAACGCTTTCGTTAACTCCATCGGCGTTTACTTGGACGAATTTAGTGTGGCCTCGGTACCGAACAATGTGACCAACCCTAACCTGTCGGACATGGACAGAGTCGAGGTACTGCGTGGTCCTCAGGGTACCTTCTTCGGTCGCAATGCGGTAGGCGGGGCGCTTAACCTGACAACCAAAAAGCCCACAGATGAGTTCGAAGCTGAGGTTATTCTGGGCGCAGAAACGTATAAAGACGGTGGCGATCAGGGCAGCATAACCGCCGTGCTGAACGTTCCGCTTTCAGATGACTTTAGAATGCGCGGCGTTGTGTATTATGCCGACAGCGAAGGCTATGTGACGAATAACTGTGCATCCGGTGCCAGTGCGGCATCCTGCCCCGCCGCAGTGGAAAACGACTTTACACCCAACGGCGCGGACGGCAGTGATCAGACCTCGCTAAACGGCAGACTGCATCTTGACTGGCGCGTATCCGAAGACACCAACGTGCTGGGATCAGTTTATTACTCAAAAGATGACCAAGACACCGATGAAAACGTACCTTCCGGTGTGCTGGACCTTGATTCTATCGATAGCTTCGAACTGACAGAAGCGCTCGATCCAAACACGGGGTTTTGGTATCAGGGAAATTATTCTGAATTGAGCCACGATCTCCGGGAACGTACTAAGAACGAATCTACCGTGGGGATTCTGAATATTACCCACAATTTAAATGATAATATCGTCCTTAAGTCCATCACCGGCATCATCGATGCATCGCTTGACCGTAACTTCGACAATGATCTTGCAGGTGGAGTCGATACACTGCGCCGTCAGAATTCTTACGAGGGCACCTCGTGGAGCACGGAATTCCGTGTGCAGATAACCGAGGAAAGCTACGATTTTGTCGGCGGATTCCTGTATGCCAGTGATGAACAAAAGCAAGACAACCTCGTGGGCATATCCACTCAGCCGACGGCAACCTTGGATGGCGTTGGTTGGCTGCCACCCTTCCCGGAGGGCCTAGGCCTCGCTCTAAATACCAAGAAATGGGAACTTGAGAGTATTGCGATATTTGCCGACTATACATGGCATGCCACCGACAGGTTAGATCTTGTGTTGGGCGCCCGCTATACCGACGATGAAGTCACAAACAACCTTCAGAACAACCCCTATAACCCAACCTGCTGTTTTCCAGGGTCCCCTGGTTATCCTGCGCCCGGATTTGAGTTCTTCCAAAGTTTTGTCAACACCCCTGCTCCGCCCGCTGACGGCAAAAAAAGCTTTGATAATATTTCTCCGCGTTTCGTAGCGCTCTACCAGGCTACTGACGACATTAACGTGTATGGCACCATCTCACAGGGCTATAAAGCAGGTGGCATCACGCTGGGCAACGACTCCAATGTAGACGGCAGTCCGGCTATCGTGCTTCCTTTCGATGAAGAGACGCTGTGGAACTATGAATTGGGTCTCAAAAGCGAACTGTGGGACAACCGCGTACGCTTAAACGCGTCACTGTATTATATGGAATGGTCAGATCTGCAGATGGAATCCTTCCGGTTCCTGACACCCGGCGATCTCTCGTCCAATTTCGAGCAGACCATCAATATCGAAGATGCTAATGCCTGGGGCAGTGAAGTCGAGCTAGTGGCTGCACTCACTGAAAATATCACCTTCACCTCGGCTATCGGCTATATCAACACTGAAATTACCAGTGACACCGTCGCTGAAATTACGGGCGGCTTCAATGTTGAACTCGAAGGGCTCGAACTGGCAAAGGCACCCAAATGGACCTACAACGCCAGCCTAGAATATCGCCTCCCCATTGGCAATAATGAGGCTTGGGTACAACTAGACTTCATTCACAGGGACGGCCAATACGGTGATATCGAAGCACTCACCTATCAACAAACTGACGGGCCATCACCGAACTTAGGCATAGCGCGGAATTCCATCGCTCAGTTTGGAGACTATCCTTTCAAGACCCCAGACTATGATGTGTGGAACCTACGCGCCGGCTATGACATGGAGAACTGGAGTTTTAGCGCCTATGTACAGAACCTCGCTGAAGAAGACTACTATACTGGCACCGGAGAGAACTTTGGCGTTAGTGGGATGCGCCTGCGGCCCACACCACGCATCATAGGAGGCAATATTAAGTACACCTTTTAAACCTTACGCTAACCTGAAAGTCTAGTAAACTCGGCAATGCCGAGTTTACTATTTCCCTATATTGCAGACGCCGGCTAACGTAATGGCCTTTTTACTAAGAGACTATTGTTAAACCTGTTCTGTCTAAGCGGGCTCTGGTGATTCTGAAAACCTAACCCTCCAAAGACCTCACTCAACAGGCATTTTTATGCCACTGCATCGGCTTCGTTACGCGACCTCTCGTTCTGCACCTGCAGTCTTCACTTCAGGATCAAACGTAATATCCATGCGTTTAATGCCATTCACCAAAGCAGAACGCGTATACGTTATCGCGCCTGCTAACTTGGGGTTACGAAGCCGCGGGATAATTTCCTGCATAATAATTAGCAGCTCTAAACGGGCCAGATGAGATCCCAGACAGAAGTGTTGTCCCACGCCAAATGCGCGGTGCTCCTTATAGAGGTCGGGCATGCGCTCCGCACGTCTCACATCAAACTCCATTGCATCATCACCGAACACCGTCTCGTCGTGGTTGACCGTATGATAGTGCATAATCACCTTATCACCGGCTTTGATTTCATGACCCGCTACCTCAATATCTTCTAACGCAGTGCGTCGCATAAGGATAAATGCCGTGTTGTAGCGTAGCATCTCCTCACAAGCACCCGGAATTTTGTCAGGATTATCAACTAAATATTGCAGCTGATCTGGATGCTGCATCAACATCCGCATGCCATGACTGGTTATAGTCCGGGTAGATTCATTTCCGGCTGCGATCAACATTAAAAAGAACCAGACAAATTCATCCTCCGTCAGTCCTTTATCTCCTCCTTTGTCCGTTAGCAGTGCACCGATAATATCGTCCTTGGGGTTTTCTTGATGTTGCGCAGCAAGTTTCATCGCGTATTCTATGATGTGTAAGGATGCCACCTGCGCTTCTTCTTCCCCCACTGACATGTCTGGGTCTTCACTGAACATCATCGTATTCGTCCACTGAAAGAAATCCTTTCTGTCTTCAGGTGGGATCCCACACAGCTCGAGAATCGCCAGCAATGGCAGTTCGGCCGCGACTTCTTCCACAAACTCACACTCGCCACGACTGGCCACCTCATCGATAATACGCTTGGCGTGTGCTCGAAAGCTGCCCTCATATGAATCGACCGCAGACGGGCTAAAGGAGGTGCGTACTTTACGGCGATTCTTCAGATGGCGCGGAGGGTCCATATTGATTGTCATGTTGCGATGAATAGTCGCCATTTCCTCTTCAGTCCATTCTTCTACAAGAACACTTCGGGCCTCACTGGAAAATATCTTGGGATTTTTCGAAATATAGTCGATTTCGTCGCGGCCAGTAATAAGCCAATAGGGCACTCCCCTGATATCGTCTTCCATATAGTGCACTGGACCATCATCCCGAATCCGCTTCAGTTCTTCATAGGGCATTCCATTGGCATAGGTTTCGGGGTCAATTAGATTAGCGAAGGGGCAAGTACTCATCATTTTCTCCACATTCATTTAGGTGTAATGCGCTACAAATAGCAATTCCTACTGTCTAGTGTAGTCCCTACTTAAAAAATTCGATAGTCGGCACTTTAAACTGGTGTTGGTTCTCAATGCTACGCCGTTCATCAGCAAGCTGAAGATTTCGTGGCCAACATAATCGCAGCTAAAAACGGACATCAGCCACCTCAATTTTCCGGCAAAAAAAGCCCGCTCTGCGGAGCGGGCTTTTTCAAAACGTCCTAACAACCCGGCGGCAGTTCCTCACAGGCGTCACCCCTGCCATTTCCATTACTGTCTGACTGATCAGCGTTAGCTACAAGCGGACAATTGTCAATAAAGTCTCCCACACCATCCGCGTCGTTATCCGTGAGGTAGGCAGCATTATAGTCTGGATCGTGGCCAGCCATGATTGATTGGGCAATGGGTTTGAGGTCAATACTGTATGTTGGTCCATACGAATAGTTTGTGAGGTCAACACCGTAGATAGCACGCAACCATACTAAGATCCCCTGATCTATTAAGATGGTTCCAGGGTGTCCGAGGTTGTCTGTAAATATTGATGTCGCCTTTGCTCCCTGCATCGCGTTTAGCTCAGGCAGTTCACCAGCGGTGTAGTGCCCTCGCAGTTCAACCGCAGATTGTCCGTAGGGAATGCAGAAGATGTCAGTGTTGGGGAATAGGATTCTGAGTTCATCAATAAATGCATGCCAAGTGGGTTTGTACGCTTCCCATATTGCGGAATATAATTCATCTGCATAGTTCGATGGTTGTGGTATCCAAGGCAAAGCGATAAAGAAGCGTGTAGAAGGATTCTGTTCTAATGCATAGGTGATCCAATTCACATATCCAGCAGTCCCGGGGTAGTCAGGGTGGTAAGTCATGCCGAACAGTTCAACATTTCCAGTATCAAGGACATTGGTGATAGTGAGTTTCTTGAAAGCATTATTCCAAAGAGCTTCAGGTGTCCCTGAGCTACCACCAGAGAACACAACAACCTGAGAGTGCCCTGAGATGCCAGCAGCAGGTGCGTAGTCAGTCATTAAGTTGGCATACGGCCGAAAGAAACTATGCCCGATAAACAGCGAGGTAAAGCCCCCGAAAGGCTCTTGGGCCTCTGCCTTAGAGGCATAGACGGTAAGGTTAAGACCGGTAACTACTATGGCCATCAACACTCTGAAACACTGAGTCCCAAAGATACCCATACGCAAAAACCTAGTCAGCAACTAATTTAGCAGGAGTGGGCGCAGTGTGTGCTGGTAAGCATAGGCGTTGGCCCAAGAGTGCGGAGGAGTTCGTCCTCGCCGGCACAAAAAATCTTGAATAGAGACCATCACGGCACTCAACACACCCAACATATCACACCCGCAAGTCATATAGATACTGACATGCGGACATGCAGGAAGCAACGCACAATGAGGATCTAGTCTAAAGGCGACAGGGAGAGTCTCAATCGGTATTATTACTTATTGAGACCGGCTTCACTGTAGGTGCTAAAAGTTGGGCTCTACTGCCACCACATAGGCACCTAAATATATAAACAGACAACCAATAAAAATATCCCCAAGCGTTGGCCCCGTGTGACAAGCCGGATACAATGAAGCGTACGCTGTGCGGCGTGATGTGTGATTTCTTATACCACTTTCTACCCGCTCCAGTGTCAAAATCTAACAACAGGCCGCAGCCATGCCAGACACACTGTTATTCGCCAGTACTGCAGTAGTAAAACCTGAGTGGATCGACTACAACGGTCACATGAATATGGGCTATTACCTGGTGGCATTCGACCACATTGCCACCGACTCCTATTTTGACTTTCTCGATATCGGTGTTGCACACCTGCAAACCAGCAACCACTCAACATTTACCCTTGGCTCCAATATCGATTTTATCCACGAGGTCGTCGCCGATGACGCGCTGCGCTTCACCACTCAACTGGTGGATTATGACACCAAGCGGTTGCACTATTTCCACACTATGTACCATGCTGATGAAGGCTATATTGCCGCTACGAACGAGTGTCTAACAATGTATATAGACATGGAGACACGACGCGGTACAGGTTTTACCGAAGAGCAACTGCAGCGTTTTCAAGAGCAACTTGACCTAGGCAAACATCTCGGCGTGCCCGCTGGCTTCGGCCGCAATCTAGGTATTCGCCGCTAACCGATTTACCGGAGATTGCAATGAATCGTAGACTAGAGAATAAAGTAGCACTGGTAACGGGCGCTGGCAGTGGCCTTGGGGCCGCCACGGCCGCCCGATTTGCTGAAGAAGGCGCTCACGTCTTTCTCACCGACATCAACCTCGACAGCGTCGCAAGCATCGCCACAGCTATTACTGACGCAGGAGGTAAGGCCACCGCCCGGCGTCAGGATGTTACCGATGAAGCTGACTGGGATGTCTTAATGCAGGAGATTATTACCGCCGAAGGGCACCTCGATATTCTCGTCAACAATGCCGGTATTGTCATCACCGGCACTGTAGAGAGCACCAGCCTTTCCGATTGGCGCAAAACGCAGGCCGTCAACCTAGAGGCAGTATTTATGGGTACTCGCGCAGGCGTGTCGGTCATGAAAGTCAACGGCGGTTCGATCATTAACATCTCTTCCATCGAAGGTATTATCGGTGAGGCACTCACCGCAGCCTACAACGCCAGCAAAGGTGGAGTGCGTATCTTCACCAAATCAGCCGCCCTGCACTGCGCGAAGGAGGACTACAACATCCGCGTCAACTCGGTACATCCAGGTTATATCCTCACGCCAATGGTCATTGATGGCATTGGCAGCCTAGCCCCAGAGGTTGCCGCAGAGATGCACTCCAATCTGATGCGGGAAATACCCTTAAAAACCATGGGCGAACCACTCGACATTGCCAACGGTTGTCTTTTTTTAGCCTCAGAAGAATCTAAGTATATGACTGGCTCTGAGCTGGTGATCGACGGAGGCTACACCTGTCGCTAGCCAGCGGCTTGTGAATGTCGCTACCGGAGTGCTTATACCCTCTAGCTATCTAGACTCTTGCTCTTTCGCAGATTCTGAATTTCACCACTTTTCAACCTAGCCTGATAGCTCTTCAGTTCACGCTTGATGATGGGTGCCAGAATATACAGGCCCAAAATATTCGGCAAGGCGATCACAAAAACCAGGGCATCGGAAAAATTCAAAACCGCGTCCAATTGAATCATGCAGCCCAAGGCACCAAAACTACAAAAAATAACTTTGAATATCACTTCGGCTGTTTTCGACTCCCCTAAGATATAGGTCCAGCCCTTTAATCCGTAGTAGGACCAGGACAACATAGTGGAAAAGGCAAATAGTACCGCGATAAAAGAAAGCGGTATCGTAGACCAGCTCAGCGTGCTGCCGAAAGCCCGAGAGGCCAGCTCGATTCCTTGCATCCCGCTGTCAGCCAAACCCGGCTCATATACCGTGGTAATAATCACAAGGGCCGTCAGTGTGCAGATTACGACGGTATCGATAAACGGCTCCATTAAGCCCACAAAACCTTCTGTAGCCGGCTCGTTAGTACGCACCGCAGAGTGCGCAATCGCGGCCGAGCCGATGCCAGCTTCATTGGAAAATGCGGCGCGTTGGAATCCCATGATCATAATGCCCAGCATGCCGCCCCCCATGGCAGTCGGATTAAATGCCTCAGTGACAATTGCCGTGATAGCCCAAGGCAATTTTTCGGCGTTAAGAGCAATCACCAATAAAGAGCCGACTATATACATCAGGGCCATGAATGGCACCAGCTTACTGACAACACTAGCGATACTCTTAATCCCTCCTATGATGACAAAACCCACTGTAACGGCCAGAGCTATCCCGAATAACCAGCCCTTGTCCTGAAAGAAACTGTCAGCGCCACCGGTGACGACTACGAATTGTTGGAACGCCTGATTAGACTGGAACATATTGCCGATGCCGAGGCAGCCAATCACGATGGAACATGCATAAAAATAAGCCATTGGCTTTCCCAGCCAGCCAAGGTTGCGCTCCTTCAGACCCTCTTGCAGATAGTACATCGGACCACCAGAGACACTACCATCAGCGTTGATCTTCCGGTACTTCACCCCAGCCACACACTCCGCAAACTTCGTCGACATGCCAAAGAAGCCCGCTATCATTAACCAGAAGGTTGCACCTGGACCGCCGATACTTATCACAATGGCGACGCTGCTGATATTGCCGATACCTACTGTGCCGGAAACAGCGGTAGCCAGCGCCTGAAAATGAGAAACTTCACCGCGATCGCCCGGTTTAGCATAATCACCGCGCAACAATTGAAACGCGTGCTTGAAACCGCGCAGGTTTATAAAACCAAAATAGAAGGTAAAAAATACCGCCGCCGACATGAGCCAGAGAATGATCAACGGCAGCTGACTGCCAAAGATTGTCACCTCATAGAAAATGAATCCTGCAACGGCATCCGTAATAGGTGCCATTGCTTCATTGATACTGGCATCGATGCCTGCAGCGGAGACCGACAGACTTAATGACAGAAGTAATGCCGCAAACAAAAACCTGCAGGTAGCAGAGGCTTGAATAGGATTCTCCATAATTTCTTCTCATACACTACTGGCCCACAGTTTCTCAGCATCGGCTTACTGATACAGCTAACTCCAAAAAAATAGTCGCTTCGCACGCAAGACTATCAATTGCCGTGTATAAACAAAATTAAAATTTTCTAAAAAGAAGCGTGCTAAATCGAGTCTGTGGCGGAATGAGATGAATTCTGCAACCGACTAATGTCATACTTGAACCCATTTCAGGGTGTTTGCCGACACCATTTTCTGCACCGTCTGGCGACTACTGTCTAGCCTCAGTCTAGGTCAATTTATCAAACGGTTGCCGACACAGCTACATTTCATGTCATCCGATAGCAGTGGCGCGCCGTCTGTAGACTAGATGGCAAAATTTTTTGTATCATAGTTACTAGAAATTATTACAATCGACTGGAGAAAAGCCGTGCGCCTCAGTACCCCCTGTATTGCCCTCACCCTTATTTTAACACTGACAGCCTGCAGCGACAGCAATAACGACAACGGCGGCGATCCTGGCCAGCCAACCACGGGCGCTAGCTATAGCGCTGAAATCCGCCGTACCGAGTTCGGCATTCCCCACGTGAAGGCGGAAAACTGGGGCAGCCTGGGGTACGGTTATGGCTATGCCTACTCTCAAGATAACTTTTGCGTCACCATGCGCGAAATTGCGCAGGCCGGGGGGCGCTGGGCAGAGTTAACCGGTAGCCAAGTGGAACGCGATCACCTGTGGCGCTATCTTAACGGCAACAAGGAGCAATTCAAGGCAGATTTCTTCGACGTCCTACCCCAACGCGACCGCGACCTGGTGACAGGTTTTGCCGCCGGGATGAACCGCTACCTCGATGAAACTGGCATCGACAACCTTCCTGAGGGCGAAAATGGCTGCCGCAGCGAGCCCTGGGTATACAGCTTCGATCAACTCGACCTCATGATGTACCTGCGCAAGATCGCACTTCAGGCCAGCACCGACCAGGGTATTGTGCGTGACGCAATCCTCGCGGTCGAGGGGCCGCCCTCACAGCAGGTGGCTTCGGCCAATTTGCAGGAAGTCAGTCCTAGCCTGTATCGAAACCTGAAGATACTGGGTGACAACATTCGGCCGTCCGAGGTGGGCAGCAACGCCATAGTCGCTGGCGGTGACGCCACCCAATCCGGCCTCGGCATGTTGCTAGGCAACCCACATCAGCCCTGGAATGGCTCCGGTCGCTGGTATGAAGCGCACCTGACCATCCCCGGCGAGTACAATGCAGCGGGTGCCTCATTGCAGGGTCTGCCTTGGATCGGCATTGGTTTTACACGGGACGTGGCCTGGACGCACACCGTGGACTACGCCACCCGCTTCACACTTTACGAAGTGACACTGAACCCCGACAACCCCATGCAGTATGACTACGACGGGCAGTGGCGCGACATCCAGGCAACCACCGTATCGGCCCAGCAACTGCAGGAGGACGGATCCCTGGAAACCGTGGACCGTACTTTTTACAGCACCCAATATGGCCTCGTGCTAGACCTCGGCGGCGTAGACCCGGCCATTGGCGGCTGGCCAACTTTTTCCGGGACCCTGATCACCATGCGCGACGTCAACCTTGATACCGGCTTGCGATCCCTGACGACCTTCGTCAAAAAAGCTCAGGCTAGCAATATGGAGGAGTACCGTGAGGCCCTGAGAGATATGGGCAATCCGGTGTTTCACGAGTTCGCAGCGGACCGCCACGGGGCCATGTACTACGGCCAGATCAGTGCCGTGCCGCACGTGACTCAGGCCCAACTGGACGACTGTCAGACTGGCATCATGGGCATCGTCGCCTCCGTGTCGAGTAATGCTTTCACCGGTTTGGACGGCAGCCGCTCTGAGTGCGAATGGGGCGAGGATGCAGACTCTCCCCTCGGCAGCAATGTGTACGGTCTTGATGCACACCCCCAGTACCTAGGACGAGGCACGGCCGGCAACAGCAACAATAGCTACTGGCTCAGTGACGCAACGAAACCGTTGGAGGGATTTCCCGTCGTTTTCGGCTGGATGGGCCACGAGGGTGATCAACAATTTATGCGTACCCGCAAAACCCATCTCATGATCGCCGATCGACTCGCGGGCAGCGACGGCCTCAGCGATGCGCCGCTGTTCGACCTAGAAACGCTGAAAACGGTGATGTACTCGAACAAGGTTCACGCGGCAGAAATCACACTGGACGACGTGCTGGAAATCTGCGGCGACTTTCTCAGCAACAACCCCATCGCCGGCATCGAAGATCGAAACCCTGCAACCGACGAGGCATTGACCGAAACGTGTAATGTACTCGAAAACTGGGACCGATACGCCAATGTCGATAGTATAGGCATCCACGTGTTCGTCGAGTTCTGGGGCGGTATTCGCAACGAACTGGGCAGCGAATTTCAGAACGTGGTGGTCGGTGATCAATTCTGGAAGATAGATTACAATTCTGCAGACCCGATTAACACTCCCCGCGGTATCGATATCTCGGTGGAGGCTAACCGAACGCTGGTAATCGATTCGCTGCTGCGGGCCTACCAGCGGCTCTCTGATGCCAATGTAGCGTTGGATGCTGTCTGGGGCGACCTTCAATGTTTGGAACGCAACGACGAATGTATCCCCATTCACGGTGGCTCGGGCCCGGCGGGCATTTTCGGTGCCATCAGTTCAGGCCTCAGCGAGGGTGGGTACCGCAATCCGCGTGCGGGCAACTCCTATATTCAGGCAGTCACCTGGGATGGCAGCGACTGCCCGATTGCTGACACGATGCTGGTTCACTCTCAGAGTGTACAGCCGACTTCGCCGCACTACGCCGACCAGACCAGACTGTATGCGAAAAAAGAGTGGGTGCGTTTTCCCTTCTGTGAGGAGGAAATTCAGGCCGCACAGATAGGAGAGACGCTGATATTGGAAGGCGAGTAAGCCTGCACAAGCTGGGTCGGGTTGGCACTCGATCCACGCTTTAAATTTTCTACGGCGGCCTCGCTAATTTAAAGTAGTGCCAAATTAACTAGCCGATCTTGTTAAAATCATTGGATAAGCACTCGCCAGCGCCGCCGGTTAGCTTCAGTCATCGTCAGTTACCCAGGTCTGGCCTGCGATCGTTTCAATCTGAGTCACTGTGACATCGAAGATATTCTTGCGGAACGAGGCATCACCGTCAGCGGGCCAACTCCGCCTCTCTCCGAAACAGTGTCACCCATGCATACTGAGCCTTTATGCGCATACCGCTTTCTCGAAGCCGACGACATTGGCGCGGTCGCGCAGTGACCGAGCACGGAAGGCGTGATGGTCCATGTCGCTCGAACTGGCAGGAAACCCGATATTGCGACACTAGAAAATTGTAATAAAATCATGTCGGTGACACATTCCTAGTAGGGCCGATCACCGTCAATCGCAATACGCTCTAGACGTCTATGCGCAGGAAAATAATCGTTAATTGGTTTGTGCTGGGTGCTACGATTATCCCATATTGCTATTGAATCCGGTTGCCACTGGAAACGACAAACATACGCAGGCATCGTGACATGTTTAAAGAGAAATCTTAACAAGGCTTGGCTCTCATCTGCCCCAAGCTCTATTATTTTTGTGGTAAACAAGGGATTCACAAACACCACTTTTTTTCCGCTCTCAGGATGAAGCTGAATAACAGGATGTTTTACTGGAGGATTGTCAATGACCGCTTGCGCCAATCTCTCCCTGCCACCAGGCTCCGCTAAGCTCTCTTTGAAACCGAAGCTAAAATCATGCTCGGCTGTTAAACTACCCAAAAAATCTTGCATTGGTTTTGATAAATCGTCATAAGCAGCCGTCATGCTGGCCCACAATGTGTCTCCGCCTGCGGGAGGACAAATTTTAGAACGCAATACGGAACCTAATGGGGGGTGTTGGCGAAATGTCATATCACTATGCCACGCCTCAATCTTACTCGGTTTTTCTGCGGTACTTTCCAAAACAGTAATCTCTGGAAAGCCTTCAATTGTGTCATAGGCCGGGTGTGTCTGCAGTGGACCAAAGGACTCCGCCAGGGCTTTGTGTTGCGCAGGGCTAATATTTTGATCGCGAAAAAAAATGACCTGATGCTTGACTAACAGACGACGAATTTCTTGATACACAGCACGGGACAAATCGGTGCACAGGTCGACCCCGTGAAGCTCTGCACCGAGCGCAGCCGCAATAGGTTTTATTATGAACATCATTTACCTCGGATCAAACCGTCGCCAATTAAGTCTTATTTCCCCATACTACCTGTCGGAAGAGAATAAGTGTCTTTGCTTTGGCCGTGTATACAATACGAGCAAGCGTTACACCAATGATGCAGAGTATACCGTTAACGCTTTTTCTTTGCCTTCGCAGCGGGCTTAGCATCCATCATTTTTTTTATCTTTCCCTTGGCCTTCATCCCAGGCATTACACCCAGTAAATCCAGCTTGCCAATAACAACACCGTTGTGGCGCAGAATGTTGTAGACCGTCGAATAGTGAAAATAGAAATTGGGTAATGACCAGCCATTCAAAAAATCAATCCCGCTGAAACTTAACGTTCCAATGGGTAACTGCATCACAATCTCTCTGCTCTCACTACCCACAAACTGTGAGGTCTTTAGACCCCGAAGGAAACGCACTGTGTTCTGCATGCGGGACTCAAGCTCGGCAAACGTTGTCTCGTCGTCGGAGAATGCCGGGGCCTCAACACTCGCAAGACGCGAACAACAACCCTTGGCATGGTCAGTCACCATTTGAACCTGCCGCGTCAAGGGGAGCATGTCAGGGGAGAGCCGCGCATTCAACATCACTGCAGGATCAATACCCCGCGCTTTCGCATCACGGGCTGCGGTCTTCAGAATACTCGAGAGGTTTTTGAGGTTGTGAATAAACACCGGTTTAGAGCTCTGGTACATTAGGTCACTCAATGTAAAAATCCTGTGGTAGTTGGAAGAAAAATTTCAGCTGCATCATAATATAAAACGATTCGGTTTGAACAGAAGAGAGTGTTGGCGCAACTGCCGCTATCTGACAAAGGGATGAAATCATGGAACTTTGCCTAACCTATGACATGCGGACACCTGACTTTGGTGCCACGCGCAACCGCTTATACGATGCCGCGCTAGATCAGGTTGCCTGGGCCGATGATCTCGGTTTTGACCTCGTGGGGCTGGGCGAACATCACGGCAGCGAAGACGGTTACAATCCCTCGCCATTGATTTTAGCTAGCGCCATGGCCGCGCGCACACGCAATCTGAAAATACGCACTTCGGTGCTGCTCGCCCCATTGTACGATCTACCCAAATTAGCAGAGGACGCGGCGGTAACCCAGACCATCTCTAACGGCCGTCTGCTGCTCGGAATCGGCGCGGGCTACCGTCCTAGTGAGTTTGAAACGTTTGGACGCGACCTCAAAGACCGCTGGAAATTCATGGGTGAGACCTGTCAGTTTCTCAGACTGGCGTGGACTGGCGAGCCCTTCGAATGGCAGGGACGACGCTGCCACATCACGCCCGCTCCAGAGCCAGGTCCACCGCCTATATTGCTGGGTGGCAGTTCGCCGGCTGCCGCTCGCCGCGCCGCGCACATCGCTGATGACTGGTTCCCGCCACTGGATGCTCGCCTCTGGCCACCCTACAGGGATGAGTGCATTGCCATTGGCAAAACTGATCCTGGCCCCTACCCGGCGCAGGGCCCTATATTTCTCTGGATTTCGGAGCACCCGGACAAAGACTGGGAGTGGATCTATCCCCACGTGTGTCACCAACTTACCTCTTACAGCGCCTGGACACGAGAGGCCTTCGGCAAAGCTGCAGGGCCCTATGCGGGCGGCATAACACCGGAATCGGTGCGGCAAAGTCTAGCCTATCGAGTACTCACCCCAGAGCAGTCTCTGGCACTCTTCAGCGAACTGGGTGACGATACTGTGCTCTATCTAAATCCACTGCTAGCGGGCATCGAGCCCGCACGCGCATGGGAAATGCTGCGCCTATTTGAAAACCAAGTACTCCCATACCTGCAGCAGTGAAAAAAACCACCTAACGCGTTAAACCCTCAGAAATTAGCGGCCTGAGTGTCAACAATTCTCAGCAGGTCACCCATTTTAATATTGTGATCTGTCTGATGCAGGGAACCACCGAACACTGCCTGTATCAGATCGGGTGTATACACCGTAGACCGCCCAGGCGCGACACCAATACCTAGGTAACCGTCACTTTCACAGGCTGCGGAGTACAGACCAACATGGCCAATCCAATACGTGTCTACACCTTCCGGGAAAGGGATCCCCTCGTCGCTGTTATAAATCGTCATGGCGGCGACCCCTGGCTCCCCACCCAATTCCGTTGGATTCACGCACGGGCGCGGCTGCAACGGGACTGGCCGCTGCGCTTCATCTCCCGCGGCGATACTATCGTAGGCGACGATACACCCTGTCTCGCTCGCATAGCTGCACAGGGCTATATTATCCACGGTACCCCCAGACAATTCACCGACTGGGACTTTCAGCCGGCCTGTAGGACCAATCGTCAGCGCAGAGATCATTCTAGCCCTGAGCGCCTCATCATTGTCGATGCGGCTTTCAAGAAGCTGCAGCAGGACATGAGAACCCTGTGAATGCCCCATGAGTACAAAATTGCGGCCAGGATTCTCCAAAAGGTACTGATTAAAGGCCTCTTCTACATCCGAATAACCGAGCTGAAAATACTCACTGTCAAAAGGATTCTCCAACGTATACGTTCCAATCGTCATCTGCCGATACTTCGGTGCATACATGTCGCACAGTTGCGTAAAGCGGGCTGCTTGATTGTAGAGAGGCCGCAGCATCAGGGTATCGTCGGAGAGGTCGAGCATGTTTCCAGGCTCGCTCCGCATATCTACCGTTGGGTAGACATAGAAACAATCAAACGGAGCATCAACGACAGATTCGTGCTCAAATACTGCCGTATTGCCATCTTCATAAACATAAGTGATTGTCTGATCCAACTCCAGGCACCTGTCGGTCTCTATCCCTGGCTTGCATAGCCACAGGGCCTCGTCCGCATAAGGCCCTGGAGTCGGTACACTAGACGAATCATTGCCATCACTGCAGGCGCTCAAAAGAAAAAATGCCGTGCTCAGCAACACGCCACGGAAAGCCTTCTTACCGATATTGACCACTAAAATATTCTCCTTTAAAGCCAGATGATATTCCCTTACGGCGCGCCACTGCTATTGGATCACATAGATCATTGGCAATAAGGGCCTTTCCATCTCTAGCTGTCATTTTATCGTCGGGTGGTGCAAATCATAGTGTTTAGCGACTAGGATGTCGAATGGGGGCGATGACATCGATGTGGCCTATACCGAAAGTCTGCTGCAAAAGCCTTCACCTGCCATAGATTTTTCTGCAACAGAGCCTTATGCTTGCATAGATGAGTATCCAGTGCGTTGCAGACTGTGTAGGGCCGACATGAATTTTATTTTCCAACGACTGGGGTTGCGGCTCGCAAGATTTCTGAGCCAGCCTCGCAGCCACTACGAACGCTTTTCAGTATTAAGTCAGGCGCAGCTGGATGATGCTTTAAGGCCCGGCGATCTGCTATTAGTAGAGGGAAACAGCCGCATCAGCACGGCCATCAAGTATCTGACCCAATCCACATGGTCACATGTGTGTATGTTTGTGGGCAAGGGAGCAGATGGCGAAGGTTTTGTGATTGAAGCGGACCTAGCAGAAGGTGTCATCCGGTCTCCGCTGGGAAAATATGCGAATTGCAACACGCGGATTTGCCGGCCTGTCAATCTGACGGAGTCGGACAGGCTCGCCACACTGCAGTACGCGCTTGACCGCGAAGGCCTGCGCTACGACACACAAAATATTGTCGACCTCGTCCGCTACCTGCTTCCCATGCCACCGGTACCGACACGCTATCGTCGGCGCCTGATGGAACTGGGGAGCGGAGATCCTACTATGGCGATCTGCTCAACGCTTATTGCTCAGGCGTTCCAGTCGGTGAAATACCCCATCATTCCCCATGAGGCACCCGGGAATCAGAGCAATTCACCGGGGAAATACGACACCGCCCTGCTGAAACCTAAGCACTACAGCTATTTCACCCCGCGGGATTTCGACCTGTCCCCATACTTTGAAATCGTTAAGCCCACAATTCAGGGTGACTTCGATTACACAAAAATTCAGTGGGTTAAGCCAGAATCCGTGTTGCGAGACAACAATGATGACTAAAAGCGGAACAAGAAGCTCTCACAAATCGGGCCTCGCGCCCGGATCGCTGATTCACATAGGCGACATTCATCACCCCGATACAAAGCTAACGTTGATTGACTATAGCGAAGACCACTGCGAACAGCGCTCGTTGTCATCGATAGACGACGCTCTGAAGTACCGTGATCAGGACTCAATCACATGGGTCACAATCGAGGGGCTCGCAGACGCATCGATCGTGGAATCTATCGGCGAGCACTTCAATATTCACCCATTGGTGCTAGAAGATATTCTCAACACGCACCAACGGCCTAAGCTAGAGGAGCACGAGGACTATCTTTACATCGTGTTGAAGAGCCTGGCACCCGATAATGACCAATTTAATATTGCCTATGAGCAGGTCAGCCTGATTATCCTCAAAAATTTCGTTTTTGCCTTCAAGGAAAAAACCGACTCGCTCTTCTCCTTAGTTGCCAAGCGTATTGAAAACAGCCACGGTCGCGTCAGAAGCCTAGGTTCGGATTATCTGATGTATTCGTTGCTGGATACGATTGTCGATCAGAACTTCGGCATACTGGATCAGCTAGACGAAACCCTGGCCGCGCTTGAAGACGAAATATTCACCGATCCAACGCCAAAAATGTTGGAAAAAATTCACCAGATTAAATTGGAAGTCATCAAAATGCGGCGTTATATCTCCCCTGTCAGGGACCTATCCGCCAATTTATTGCGCAGTGAATCTGAACTCATCAAACCCAGCACGCAGATCTATCTAAGAGATGTGCATGACCACGTAATGCGGATTATCGAATCTATAGAAACACACAGGGACATTCTCTCCAGCCTGCTGGACATTTACCTCTCCAGCGTCAGCAGCAAGCTCAATGAGGTCATGAAGATACTCACCATCTTTTCCGCTATTTTCATTCCACTAACATTTGTCGCCGGCATATATGGTATGAATTTCAAACACATGCCTGAACTCGATTGGAAGTGGGGATACCCGGGCGTCTGGGTGGTGTTCATCACCATCGCCACCAGCCTGTATTTTTTCTTTAAGAGAAAAGGCTGGGTCTGATTCATTACAAAGCCAAAATTGTTTCCAAGCTTTGCCGCCAATGGACTTCTCACAGCGGCGTCTTTCGAGGCCGGAGGGAAGAGAGATTAAAAGTCGGGGATCGGGCTAACACGGACTAGTAATAGGCGTTAGCGCATTCGTAACGCTTTATTAGTATCGGCCTTTCACACAACTTATCGACCCTACGCTATTACCCTCATACAGTAATTTTCCTTGAACGATTTTATTGCTGGCATTGTCTGGCATTAACACATAACAGATCACGTCGTCCGCAACATCGAGCATCTTATAGATTCCAACGTCTTCATACCCAGCGGCAAAAGTACCAATGAAACGCATCTGAGCTTTAGCATCGCTATCACCCAGTTTTACGTTTCCGGATATTTTTTCAGCATCGGAACTAATCTGGCTTTCTGGGTCAGCGGCTACCAAAAAACCACTCAACATTAACCCGCTTAGCGATGCCATTAAAATGCCAGTGTATTTTATTTTCATCGTCTCATCTTTAAAAACTATATCCTAGACCGACACTACTAACATAGTCACCCTTTGAGGTCGCTACAGACAGCTTGAAATTAAACCGGTCTGCTACCTTAGCCTGTGCTCCAAATGCAATCGCAGTTTCGTTCTCATAATAGCCCACTCCAAGACCAACACTGAATTTTTTCCCATCATCGATAGGGGGCAACCAAGCCATAGCCTGTCTCTTATACACATCTCCGAGCCCACGAGACAAGAGGCAATCT
>OJHF01000119.1_pt1 | contig 23941 bp, 21 predicted proteins | sample 1594891 | NCBI WGS metagenome assembly OJHF01 (sample SAMN05416737, study PRJEB24817) | seawater metagenome | isolation source: Sea water | place: Canada:Atlantic | collected 2013-07 | reverse complement strand
TCAGATGTGTATAAGAGACAGATTACATGGTGGGCGGCATCAAGCCTGGCTTCGAGTCTTGGGAAGAGGCTACAGATGGGCAGCCCGATACCCCGATAGGCGATGAGAGTAATGGGGTTCCCATGCTTTACTCCTCGGGGACCACAGGACAGCCCAAAGGAGTTTTTGTCAATGATTACGCTAAGGATGTTAATACGCCTCCTTGGGCAGCACCCACCCTAGGTGTGCTGTTTGGCTTTGGAGAGGAGACCGTCTATCTGTCGCCTGCTCCCCTGTATCATGCGGCGCCATTGCACTACAACATGATGACGATTTATAACGGCGGCACGTCCGTGATTATGGAAAAATTTGAGCCTGAGTTGTCGTTGAAGCTGATCGAAGAGCATCGCGTCACCCACAGTCAATGGGTGCCCATTATGTTTAATCGGCTGCTTAAACTCCCCGAAGAAGTCCGGCAGGCCTACGACGTGAGTTCGATGCAAATTGCCATTCATGCTGCCGCTCCGTGTCCTATCGAAGTGAAAGAGAAGATGATCGAGTGGTGGGGTGAGATCATCATGGAGTACTACGCAGCCAGCGAAGGCATCGGCTTTACCTTGATCGATTCTGCCAATTGGTTAACCCACAGAGGTTCTGTGGGTGTGACCCTAGTGGGTGAGTTGCATATTGTCGATGATGAGGGCGCGGAATTGCCACACGGAGAAATAGGAACAGTCTATTTCGGCGGTCAACAAAGAAGCTTCCATTATCACAATGAGCCGGAAAAAACGGAGGATGCTTACAACGACAAAGGCTGGGCAACCACCGGTGATGTGGGCTACGTCGATGACGAAGGCTATCTTTACCTTACCGATCGTAAGAACTTCACCATCATCAGCGGTGGAGTGAATATCTATCCTCAGGAGGTTGAAAATATTTTGGCCATCCACGATAAAGTGGCTGACGTGGCGGTATTTGGAATTCCAAACGAGGAGTTCGGGGAAGAGGTTAAAGCAGTGATCGAGCCTATGAACTGGGCTGATGCTACAGATGAGACGGCTATAGAGATTATGGAATGGCTGCGCGAACGTATCTCCAGCATCAAGATGCCACGCTCAGTGGACTTTCATCCTAAGCTGCCGCGCATGGACAACGGCAAACTGTATAAGCGCCATTTGGTAGAAGAGTATCGCGCTAAGGTGCTTGGTGATGCGAACACAAAGTCCGCTGAATCGGATTCGCCCTAAGCCTAGGGGCAGCTTCAGCAGAGACGTATAGGGCTCAAAAGCCACTTCCCAATATCGAACAATACTAGGAAGACTGAAGATCCAGTATCCGCGAACATGGATGCAGCCTGATCAGGAACTGATGGCCCTTAGCACGTCGCGGCACTCATTTTCCGTAATGAATCGCGGCGAGGGATAATTTCCACCCTCGGTCAAAGCGGCTGTAATCAGTCCTTCAATATCGTCTGTGCGAATGACATCAGTTGTTCGTGGAATGCCTATCTCATCATTGAGAGCCCAGATCTGGTCAATTAATTTACGTGTCAGCGCGGTGGATGTTTCAGTGCGCGCACCCATACCGCAGTAGACAGCGATATCGGCAAGCTTCTCCGTCGCATCCTCTTTAAGGAGCTCCAGCACATGCGGTAATAGCAACGCATTGCCCAGTCCGTGCGGCACCCCATACTTGGCGCCGAGGTTGTGAGAAATCGCATGCACGTATCCAACCAGTGCGTTGGTAATGGCCAATCCGCCATAATGTGATGCGAGTGCCATTGATTCGCGTGCCTGCAAATTATCGCCGTTGCGACAGGCTTCTGCGAGATTGTCGAACACGAGTCGACAAGCGGCGAGCCCGTAATAGTTTGTATCGTCTGTCTCCCATCGTCCGATATAGGACTCTATCGCATGGGTGAGTGCATCCATGCCTGTTGCGGCTGTAATGTGTTTTGGCAGTCCGCGCATTATTTCTGGATCCAGCGCTGCGGCCTTAGGTATGAGGCACGGATCTACAACGGCGTCCTTTGCATGTGTTTCGTTATTGGAAATCACGGCGATAAAGGTGGCTTCAGAGCCTGTCCCTGCCGTTGTGGGCACGGCAAAAAAGGGCACGGCTGGTAGTTTGCATTTGCCGATACCCAGGCAGCCCGCTGTGTTGCAATTGTTGGCGGCTCCCAGAGCAATTACCTTAGCCGCATCAATGGAAGAACCTCCGCCGAATGCCAGTACGGAGTCGCAGCGCTCTTGGTGATAGCAGACAATACCGTCATCCACTATCTGCGCTGTCGGATCTGGCAGTACTCCATCGAAAATGGCTGTCTGTACTCCAGCCTGGTGCAGTGCTTCCAGTGTTGTATTGAGAACCCCCAAATCGTGGAGTGGCTTATCAGTCACTACCAGAATTTTACGCAAACCGAAGCGACCAATAGCCTTGCTCAATTGGACAGTGGAGCCTTCTCCGATGAATACCATCGGTTTTGGCTGCGGCTTCAGGAAAAGTGTGCTGGCCAGAGATTGGCGGAGCCGAAAATAGAGCTTTTTGTGGATCGCTGTCATAACAAAGGCCTTATCGCAAACGGTAATCCGTAAATATACCTCAGTGTGAGCCTGATGGCTAAATATGTATGAGGACCGGACCGACAGTGGGATGCCATTATTGACAGGCCCGCAACGAACCAAGATTACACCCAACAAAATTCGCTGGGTTTTGATTGTAAACTATTGAGTTTGGAGACTGCTTAGCGGCTCCGAGCGGCCTCTTGTTTTTGCTATGAATAGCTGGAAATTTGCTCAGTCGCTGATGAGGTTTGTGAGCGCTGGCGAACTGGACCTATTGGATGCTATGAGTTAGCGTGTATTTCGCTTATGCTAGTCTAAGAATGCGCAAACAGGCGCTCTCTAGCATATGGGTATCTCATTGTTAAATGCACTCAAGTTAAAAAATCTCCAGCAACAGATGGACCAGGCCGTTACCTATGAGCAGTGGAGTCAACTTGCTCAGCAGCACGACGAAATATCTGGGCAGAAGGGCTGGCGCGCGATAGACAAGACCAGCCAATACGACTACTCCCAAATTCGATTGCGCTTGGACAAATTACGTCAGTTGCGTGCGCGCCAGGATTACCAGGGGCTTTTATTCACCCTCAATGAGGGTATTCATGGAAACTTGGGCGGCATGGGGCGGCATAGTCTCTATAGCCGTGCAAAATTTGGCACCAAAACCTTGATAGAGCAGTATGTTGATGAGATCGATGACTCTCTGCGTTTTCTTGCGGAGTTGGAGAGTGATGACATTACTACCCAGCAAAAGCTCGACTTTTTTTATCGCGCCAATATCTGCTTTGGCCGCTCCGCGCTTATGTTAAGTGGCGGCGGTGTGCTGGGTTTCTACCATATGGGTGTGGTCAAGACGCTACTGACCGAGGGTTTGCTGCCACGCGTCATTTCCGGTTCTAGTGCAGGTGCGCTGGTGGCGGCAGTCATCGGTACGCACACCGATAAAGAACTTGAGTATTTTTACGATCCCGCAAATGTGGTCTCTGAAGCCGAGCAGGAGGCGAGCGTATTTTCTAAAATGTTCTTTGGCGCTAACCCGCGTATAGAAGTGGGTGACCTTGAGAAGATGGTCGCTCGCATGATCCCTGATTTAACTTTTCATGAGGCCTACGAAAAGACCGGCAGGCAGATCAGTATCTCAATCGCACCAGCAGAATTGCACCAGCAGTCGCGCTTGCTCAATGCCATCACGTCACCGAATGTGTATTTACGTGCTGCAGTGATGGCTTCCTGCGCCGTGCCGGGAGTGTTCCCTCCGGTTATGCTGATGGCAAAGAATCAGCATGGAGAGGCTCAGCCCTACTTGCCCAACCTAAAATGGGTAGATGGCTCCATCGCCGATGATCTGCCCGCAAAACGCTTGCAGCGGCTCTACAGCACTAATCATTTTATCGTGAGCATGGTAAACCCCATTGCCATACCCTTTTTGAACAAAAATGGAGAACGCAGTGCACTGGGTGCGGCTTTAGGCACCATGGGTATCGGTGTGAGCCGAGAAATTCTTAATTTTTATCGGGGCATTGTGCAGAAGCGCGGCGATAGCTGGCCGCGGGTCAATATGTTGGTCAGCAGCATGCACGGATTGATAGACCAGGATTACAGTGGCGATATCAATATTGTCCCCAATTTCAGTTGGTACAACCCCGCCAAGCTACTATCGCATCTGTCTGAAGAGGACTTGGTAGAGTTGATGGAGGGCGGCGAAAATTCGGCGTATCCCGCTGTGGAAGCCATTCGTATCTGCACCAGAATCAGTCGTACCATGGAGGAGATCCTGAACCGTTTTGAGCAGGGTGATCTGCGCCCTGACGCGGCCGAGTATCATCGTCCCCGTAGCTCGCGACGCCGTCCATCACCCACCGGTGCAGACCGAGAACCCTTGCGTGAGCAGCGACAGCATTCGGATTCAAAGAAGGTGGCCACGAAGAAAAAGCCTGCCGCACGCAAGAAGATTGTGTCCACGCCAAAGGCGACAGCTTCTGATAAAGCGACGTCGAAGCAGGGTGTCCGCGCTAGAGGGTAATGACTGCTTCAGTCAGACTGAGCAGGGCAAACAGCGGTAGGGCAAGTACTTTTAAATCCACCTATGAGCTCAATAGACTCTTAAGTCTAAATTGCGGGCGCGGGTGGTTTTGGTTTGCCTCCGATGGCTATTAGTTATGCCGCAGTGTATTTCCTATTAGCGTTGCTCACGCATCCTCGGAATAGCGCGTAATGACCATCTTGCCTAACGCCATTTGGTGTACCTGGTCAGGGCCGTCTGCCTGGCGGCACCAGCGGGCGTAGTTAAATGCTTCTGCCATGCAGTAATCTGCCGTTAGCCCCCCAGCACCGTGCATCTGCATGCAACGATCGATGATGTTTTGGACCATCAGAGGCACTGTGGTTTTGCTGGCCGCGATCATATCCAGTGCACCCATGGTGCCTGCATCATCCATTTTCCTGCAGGTTTTCAGCACCAGCAAACGCGCCATTTCGATTTCTGAAAAACAGCGGGCGATATCCTCGCGGACGGACTGATGCTGGCTGAGAGTACGGCCAAAGGTGGTGCGCGATGCAACGCGTTTGCACGCCAGTTCAAGCGAGCGCTGTGCTGCGCCAATCAGTCGCATGCAGTGATGAATGCGGCCCGGGCCTAGTCGACCCTGAGCGATTTCAAAACCTCGGCCTGCACCCAACAGCACGTTATCTAGGGGTACCCGAACATTATCAAATACCATCTCGGCATGTCCTATAGGGGCGTCGTCATAACCGAGCGTGGTTAGTGGACGTATTAGTTGTAATCCAGGTGTGTCCTTGGGCACCAGTACCTGGGTCTGCTGCTTATGACGATTGGTATTGTGTGGATCTGATTTTCCCATGACGATAAATATCCGGGTGCGCTCGTACAGGGCCCCGGTAATGAACCATTTGCGACCGTTCAACACCCACTCGTTGCCATCAGGCACGATGCTCAGTTCTACGTTAGTGGCATCTGACGAGGCTACCTGTGGTTCTGTCATGGCATAGGAAGAGCGAATATCGCCGGCTAGAAGCGGGGTTAGCCACTGCGCCTGTTGAGCGGGCGTGGCGTACTTCATGAAGACTTCCATATTGCCCGTATCCGGCGCGTTGCAATTGAACACTTCGGGTGACCACAATACCCGCCCCATGGTTTCGGCCAGTGGCGCATAGTCAAAATTACTCAGGCCACCGTGATCGCTGAACTCGGCCAGTGAAGGTGGAATGAACAAATTCCACAGACCCTGCTCCTGCGCTTTAGTCTTGAGTTCATGCATGATGGGCAAGTAGCCATAACGATTTTCTGCTACGTGCAATTGGGCAGTGTACTCTTCTTCTCGAGGGTAGATGTTCTGCGTCATGAACGCGTTGAGTTGTTGCTGGTACCTGCTAGATTTTTCACTGAAATCGAACACACGGCTCTCCGTAGCGGGTGAAATGACGTGGCGATAGAATTATCGCCACGCATTGGGGGCGCTAGATACGCTCGATGATGATTGCGGGTGCCATGCCGCCGGCTGCGCACATGGTGATGAGGCCAAACTGCTGGTCTCGACGCTCTAATTCATCCAGCACGGTGCCGATTAACAGTGCACCGGTTGCTCCTATCGGATGGCCCAGTGCCATCGCACCACCGTTAACATTGACCTTGTCGCGGTTGAGTTGCAGGTCACGGATGAATTTTTCCGCCACTACAGAAAAGGCCTCATTGATCTCAAACAGGTCGATGTCTTCGATGGACAGACCTGCTTTCGCCAGTACTTTTCTGGCCGCTGGGACCGGAGCGTTCAGCATCAGGGTAGGACAGTCACCCATGTTGCACATCGCTTTAATGCGGGCACGCGGTTTCATGCCGTGTGCTTTGGCATACTCGGGGGAGGCCAGTAGCACTGCACCTGCACCATCGACCACGCCGGAAGAGTTGCCCGCATGATGCATGTGGGTGATTTCCAGCCCTGGGTATTTTTGCAATAACATACTGCGATAAGTCAGGCCACTTTCATCCAACGCATAATCTGCAATCGGCGCAAATGAAGCCTTCAGTTCTGCGAGGCCTTCTAGGGTCGTTTGGGGACGGGGAAATTGCTCTTTATCCAGCGCCAGTGTGCCGTCAATAGAGTAGACCGGAACCAAGCTATTGTCGAAGTAGCCGTTGTCAATTGCATTAGCTGCTCGTTGCTGCGAGACGTACGCGAGTGCATCCAACGCTTGCCTGTCGATACCTTCCATGCTCGCGATTGCATCGGCGCAGACGCCCTGATGAGGTTGCGGATGCAAGGCTCTTAGGGCTAGGTTTCCATTATCGAGGAACGGGGTAGGGGTTGCTCCTTCTTCCCCATAGATCGACATCATTTCCGCGCCGCCACCAATTACTAGGTCTTCTGTTCCAGACATGATGCTCATGGCTGCAAGGTTTACCGAAGTGATGCCAGAGCCGCAGAAGCGGTCCAAGGTCATGCCGCTGGAGCGAATGTCATAGCCCGCTTCCAGTGCAGACATGCGAGCTAGGTCGCCACTTTGACGTCCTCTCTGGGAACTGGTGCCAAAGATTACATCATCGACATCGGCGGTATTCAGGTCATTGCGTTCAGCGATGGCTTTGAGCACTGTGGCACCGAGATGCTGTGGGTGTTGGTCTGCAAGGGCGCCTTTGCCCTTCTTGCCAATGCCGCGCGGTGTGCGGCAGGCGTCGATAATCCATGCGTCTGTCATTGTGTTACTCCTTATTTGCCTTTCCAGTTAGGGGCGCGTTTTTCAGCGAAAGCGACTGACCCTTCGATAGCGTCTTCGCTTATGAATACCGGCATCGTCAACTCCTGTTGCTTCTGCCACATTTCATCGGCGGACCAGTCTTCGGACTGTAATATAACCTGTTTGCTAATCGCGACTGCCAGTGGCCCATTGGCAACAATCCTGGCAGCCAGCGCTTTCGCAGCATCAAGCGCTGTTCCTGCTGGTACCACTTCATTGATCAGGCCAATATCATAGGCACGCTGGGCGCCGATAAAGTCACCGGTTAACGCCAGTTCCATCGCCAGTCGCTTGGGTATTTGTCTGGGGAGTTTAATGAGTCCGCCGGCGGCAGCTGCGAGACCACGTTTGACTTCCGGGATGCCAAATTTAGCATCATCGGCAGCAACGATAAGATCGCAGGAGATGGCGAGTTCCAGGCCTCCGGCCAGGGCGTAGCCCTCAACCGCAGCGATAAGCGGTTTGCGCGGCGTTGCTTCGGTCAGGCCAGCAAATCCACGGCCCTCAACATTCGGTGTTTCACCGGTAACAAACGCTTTTAGATCCATGCCAGAACAGAATGTGCCGCCAGCGCCGGTAAGAATCGCTACGCGAATACTGTCATCGCTGTCGAGTCTGTCCATGGCGGCAGCGACACCTTCGGCGAGTGCTTTGTTGGCAGCATTTCTAGCTTTCGGGCGGTTAAGTGTGACGGTTAAAATGCCATCAGTGACATCCATTAGTACTTCTTCAGCCATTGTTCTAATCCTCGTTAGTGAACGTTTAAAAAGTGTCCGACGTCGAGATGTCGGTGTGTTAATCAGTCGGTCTGCCGGTCAATTAATCAATCAATCAATGACATCGCTAGGTCAGCCAGTTGTGTGACAGCTTCACCCTGTGAATCTGCTTCGGCACTGGAAGCGGTTCCTATTTGTGCACGCTTAACAATGCCTTGCAAAATTGCCGCGAGGCGAAACAGCGAGAACACCAGATAGAAGTTCCAGTTTTCAATGCCGTCGCGGCCAGTACGTTCACAATAGCGCGCGATGTATTCTTCATCACTGGGAATGCCAAGCGCTGCGCGGTCGACGCCTCCGAGACCTTTGATGCGGCCCTCCCGTGGCAGCATCCAAGCCATGCATTGATTGGCTAGGTCCGCCAGAGGGTGGCCCAGCGTAGACAGCTCCCAGTCTAACAGCGCAATGACCCGCGGTTCTGTAGAGTGGAACATCATATTGTCTAGCCGGTAGTCACCATGGACCAGTCTTACCGTGCCGTCATCCTCAGGCATTTTGGCCACAAGCCACGTCATCAATGACTCCATCGAAGCGATGTGGCAAGTCTCGGACGCGCGATACTGTTTGCTCCAACGGCCCAGCTGACGCTCAAAGTAGTTCCCTGGTCGACCAAAGCTGGTCAGACCAACCGCATCCACATCCACGTTATGCAGGGCGGCCATGGTTTGATTCATGGCATCGTAGATAGCGGAGCGCTCTGCGTTGTCGGCCGCATCGGGAAGTAGAGGGTCCCACAAGATGCGACCTTCCTTGTATTCCATGACGTAGAACATAGAACCAACGATATCGTCGTCTTCGCACAGCACAAATGTTTTTGGTACCGGCACGTCGGTATCACGCAATGCACTGATGACGCGAAATTCTCGATCGACCGCGTGGGCTGATTTCAGTAATTCGCCAGGTGGCTTACGCCGCAGCACATAATGTTTGCCGTCTGCAGCGGTGAGTTTGAACGTGGGATTGGATTGACCTCCCTCAAATTTTTCCGCACTTAAAGGCGCTGTGAACCCTGTCATGTGCAGGGTTAAATAGTCGCTGAGTTTTTGGACGTCTAGACTTTGTGTCTTCATATGTCTTCTTCATTATGTTGGACAATTGATGCCATACACGCACTGGCAAAGTTTGTGCTGTGGCCGGCTCGGTAACAATGACAGTTCGCAACAAATAAGTGTACCGGAACTTACAGGTGTTCAGTATTTATTGAGTCGCGTCACCGTGAACGCTATGCTGAACGCGTGTTCCGCCCAGTTTAGCATTTCTGTGGTACGCCGTGACCTGAGATGTCCTGTCGGCTAAGGATTAATGTCAATCAACAAGGAAATATTCAGCGTGGTGCAGCCCATTGGGGATACAGAGCAACGCCAAGTAGAGCAGAAGACAGAAGACTATATCTGCCAGGCAGAGGGTATTTTTGGTCGACCTTTCGATCGTATTCCGGTGCTTTTCGACCTAAAAGGACAGACGGCGGGCATGTTCAAAACCATTGGCACGCGTCGCCTGATCCGCTACAACCCCTGGATTTTCTCCAAGTATTTCGAGGAAAACCTACGCGATACCGTACCCCATGAGGTGGCCCATTTTATCGTGCATGAGGTCTATCCTAGGCGTGGCGTAAAGCCTCACGGGCTCGAGTGGCAGGCGTTAATGGCGCGTTTTGGTGCCGACCCAGGCGTCACCTTCAACCTTGACCTGGAAGGAGTGCCCCAGCGCAGGCAGGCTAAACACCGCTACCACTGCGGCTGCCAATTGCACGAAGTGTCTACAACCCGCCATAACCGCGCACAGCGGGGCAGAGTGCGCTATCAGTGTGTTACCTGCGATGGCCGTCTGGTGTACCTGTCCTGACGTTATGCCAGTGGGTCGCTACCGTGCTGCGCAGCCAAGTGCTCAGCCCCGCCTCAGAGTCCCTTGCGATAGGTATACGGTGTTACGCCAGTCCAGCCCTTGAAGGCCCGTATAAATGCGCTAGATTCCGAGAACCCCGCCCGGTGTGATATTTCCTCAATACTGAGCCCCTGTTTTCCGAGGAAGTGCAGGGCAGTATCACGGCGCATCTGGTTTTTGATGTCCTTGAACGTGGTTCCCTCCGCCGCGAGGCGCCTTCTGAGTGTTTGCGGATGAACTTCCAATGTGACGGCGACATCATTGAGCTCCGATACGTTGCGCAGTTGACGGCGCACAATGTCCCGTACCTGTGATGTCCAGCTATTGATGGCGTAGTTCTGAGTGAGCATTATGAGCGCCGGATGCCGTAAAAAGTGGCGCAGTGATGCTTCATTCTGTGTGATACGTTTGCTTAGCAGGCCCTTAGATAGTAATAGCTGTGAGTGGGGCTGTTCGAACTTCACCGGGTTGGCAAGGAACATATGACGGTAATCCAGCGCTGGGGCGAGTGGTTGATAATTTAACTGCACCACCTGAATTGGTAGGTGTTCCTGCACCAGCCAGCTTGCAAAGCGATGCAGATTGAACAGCAGCAACTCGTGCAGAAATGGGTTTGATGGCGCATTAACGTCCTGTGGTACCAGCCGGATCACAGCAGACTCTCCATCTTCGTCTAGAACCGGGTGCACGCCTAATTCAAACAGCTGATAGAACCGGCACGACCGGCTTAACGCCTCTCCGAGCGTCTCGCACCCAATAACCGCATGGCACATCATCGACCAGCAACCCAGCGGCATGGGCTGGGTTCCATAACCTAGGGTCTCGTCATTCATGGCCTGCATCGTGGCGACCTGCAGGTCGGCGAAGCGTTCTATCGATATTCGCGCGTTGCCTTCCAGCATCAGTCTGGGGGAGACACGATTTTTACGCAGCAGGCTGATGGGGTCCAGGCCCTGCGCGACCGCATTTTTCAACACTGAGCGTGCGAAATAGACGGATATTGATAAGTCGCGCATGCGCTTACTAGGCCCGGGTAACGTGTGTGCTGAGGTGAATGGGTTTGCTTTCCACCGAGGCCACCTGATTGCGTCCGCCTCGCTTGGCCAACTGCATCGCTCGCTCGGCCTCGCCTGACAGTTTGTTCAGCTCTACTGCCCCAAGCGCGCCCGCCACACCAAGGCTTATGGTAATGGCGATCTGCTGTTGGTTGACGATGAGGGCGCACTCGGCAATGTCTAGGCGGATGCGTTCGGCCAACATACGAGCGCCGTCCAAGTGGGTACAAGGCAGAATCAGCAGGTATTCCTCACCTCCGACCCGGGCCACTATATCGCTGGCGCGGCTTATGCGCTGTAGAGTTTGAGCGACCTGCCTGAGCACCTGGTCTCCCGCTTTATTGCCGAAGTTGCTGTTGACTTCCTTGAAGTGATCGATACTCACCATAATAGCGGCTGTGTGCAGCTGCCGGCGGGCGGCCTGCGCTAGTGTGACGTGCAAAGTTTGTTCCAATCCATGGCGATTCAGCAGCCGGGTCAGCGGGTCTTGTGTGGATATATGGGACAGCTTTTGTTGGTTTTCGATGAGCACACTGGCCAGAAAGCCCATTGCGACCAGCACATACGCTGAGCTGTATAGACCAAAAGCCACTGTCTGGGCCTGAAAATAGTTGTCATGGGTCTGCCAGAGGTACAGCAGTACTAGCATGCTGACCACTATTATTAGGGCGGCGGCCGTGATGCCGTCACCCACATTGCTTTTTTTCCAGCTGCGCCAGCCGCACAGTAGACCTGCGGAAGCAAAAAAGAACGCAGCAACAGCGACTTGCATGCCAAATATATCTCGTGGATCGAGAAAAAACACACTGACACAGGCAGCTAAGCCGGCGATGCCAAACACGATGCGCCCCGTCTTGATCTGTGCTCGCTGTCCCGCCGCCGTAAATAGCAGGTAACTATAAAGAATTGCTGCTGCCGAAGAAATGTCCATCCGCATGGGTGCGCTCGCACTATATTGCAGCGCAAAAGCGATTAATCCTAGCAGGGTGGCCATGAAATAGACGGTATACAGACCTATTCCGGGCCCGGGGTTGCTGGCACTGCTGAGCGCGTAGACAACAACCATCTGTGCGCAGGCGAGCACAAAGATTAAGCCAAAGTAGAGAGTGATCCAGTTCTCAGGATGCATTTCTTGCATGGTTTTCCAGTTTTCGCCGATGATTGTGGCTTGTAATTTCTTGTCAATTTATTTGTAGGGGCAGGTCATTGTTGCCCTTGTGGCCGCTCACCATACTAAGCGCCGTTTATTTAAAAGCACGGGAGCTAGACCCTATGTTGCAGCGAGAATTCACGGAAGAGCAGCACATGTTTCGCGACGCCTACCGAAAATTTCTCTCAGTAGAGATTGTGCCACAGATGGAGGCCTGGCGTGAGGCTGGAATTGTTGATCGCGAAGCCTTCCTCAAAGCGGGTGAACAGGGCTTTTTAATGATTTGGCCGGATGAAAAATACGGTGGCATGGGCGATCCCGATTTCCGTTTTGAGCAAATTATTATTGAAGAGACGTCCTATGCTAGGGTAGGGGACTGGTATAACTCGCTGCACAGCCGCCTAGTGGGGCCGTATCTTACGCGTTTTGGCAGTGAGGAACAGTGCCAGAGATTTTTGCCGGGTTGCGTTCGTGGTGAGATTATTTTGGCTATTGCCATGACTGAGCCAGATGCAGGTAGTGACCTCGCTGGAATGCGCTCGACGGCGGTCGAAAAAGAGGACCATTGGGTGCTGAATGGCTCAAAAACCTATATTTCTAACGGCATCAATGCCGACCTTGTGATCGTTGCGGCCAAGACTGATCCGGAAAACAACCCCCACGCTATGACCCTATTTCTGGTCGAGCGGGGTATGGAGGGCTTCGAGCGAGGGCGCAACTTGGAAAAAATGGGTATGAAAGCTCAGGATACAGCCGAGCTGTTTTTTAACGACGTGAAAGTGCCCAAGGCCAATGTGCTGGGAGAGCCTGGAAAGGGTTTCATCTATCTTATGGAAGGGTTGGGGGAGGAGCGCTTGATTGGCGCTGCCGGTTATCTAGCATGTGCCCAATTGTCTTGGGACCTCACTGCGGACTATGTTAAAGAGCGCAAAGCTTTTGGCAAGCCCGTGGCAGCCTTCCAAAACACCCAATTCAAGCTTGCTGAAATGCGCATGCAGCTGGATATTGCCCAGAGTTATGTCGATCAGTGCGTTCGAGCTTTCGCTGCCGATCAGCTCACTGCAGTGGATGCTGCTAAGGCAAAACTGGTCACTAGTGAACTGGCAGTTGCAGTCGCCGACCTAGGTGTTCAGTTGCACGGTGGCGCGGGATATATGGATGAATATCCAATAAGCAGGCAGTATACTGATGCAAGAGTTACCACGATTTATGCAGGCAGCTCCGAGGTGATGAAAATCATTATCAGCCGGGACTGTCTTTCAGAGGATTATACACCCTTTAATACGCGTAATTTTTAGACCGTCAACACACGATAATTCACCCAATAGCTCAGGAGAGTTCACATGGATTTAAAAGATAAAGTAGCCGTTATTACCGGTGGAGCGTCTGGCCTCGGTCGCGCGACTGTCAGGCGTTTCGTTGCTAACGGCGGCAAGGCCGCCATCTTCGATATGAATGAGGAAAAAGGCAATCAACTGGTCGCAGAATATCCCGGTATGGTGATTTTCTGCAACGTGAACGTGACCAGCGAGGACTCGGTCGCTGCCGGTATTGCCGCAACGATTGAAGAGTTCGGCGCAATTCACATTTGCTGTAACTTTGCCGGCACGGGCAATGCAATGCGAACCATGGGCAAGAAAGGCCCGTTCCCTCTGGACGAATTCAATCGCATTATCCAGATCAATTTGGTGGGCACGTTTAATGTGCTGCGCCTGTGCGCAGAGAAAATGTCTACCAACGACGTTCTGAATGACGATGGTGGTCGAGGTGTTATTATTAATACCGCCTCTATTGCAGCTTATGAGGGCCAAATCGGACAAGCGGCCTACTCGGCGTCTAAGGGTGGCGTGGTTGGCATGACTCTGCCTATAGCACGTGACCTAGCAGTGCTGGGCATCAGGGTAAATACCATTGTGCCAGGACTGATTGCGACGCCGCTGATGATGGGCGGTGCCGAAGAAATGTCGCCTGAAATCGCAGAGTTCTTGAAACCGCTAGCCAGCCAGGTGCTGTATCCCAAGCGCTTGGGTAAGGCAGATGAGATCGCCCAGTTAGCGCAGCAGTTGGTAGAGAACGACTATATTAATGGCGAATGTATTCGCATGGATGGCGGTATTCGAATGCAGCCTAAGTAAGAGGTTTGCTCCATAGCGTGTCGGCCATAGTGCCGGCACGCGTTAAAATTCAAGTATGGGAGATGACCAATGGGTCCGCTGAATGGTTATACAGTGATTGAGCTCGCGGGTATTGGGCCGGCCCCGATGGGCGGAATGATGCTCGCCGATATGGGTGCGGAAGTGATTCGCATCGACCGGGCCGGTGGGATGGTGATGAAGGACGTTAGCACCCGGGGCAAGAAATCGGTGGTGGTCAACCTTAAGGACCCCAATGGTCTGGAAACCCTGCTGCGTATGGTAGAGAACGCAGATGTCCTCATCGACCCATACCGTCCGGGTGTGTGCGAAAAGCTGGGTATTGGCCCTTCTGTGTGTCTCGCTCGCAACCCCAAGCTTATTTTTGCACGCATGACGGGCTGGGGCCAGGAAGGGCCGCTGGCACAAAGCGCGGGGCATGACATTAACTACATTTCAATTACGGGTGCTTTGTACGCTATGGGTCGCAAAGGTGAAAAGCCGGTGCCACCCTTAAATCTCGTTGGGGACATGGGCGGCGGCGGCATGCTGCTAGTGAATGGTGTGCTGGCAGCGTTGCTGGAAACCGCTAACTCTGGCAAGGGCCAGGTTATTGATGTGGCAATGGTGGACGGCGCGGCACAGCTGATGTGGATGTTCCACAGTTTCGAAGCGATGGGTTTGTGGGACGCTACCGAACGAGAATCCAATATGCTGGATGGCGGGGCGCATTTTTATGACACCTATGAGTGTGCTGACGGCGAGTATATTTCTATAGGTTCTATCGAGCCGCAGTTTTACGCATTGTTAAAAGAGCGTGCAGGATTGACCGAGGAAGATTTCGGCGCTCAGAATGATCAGTCGCAATGGTCAGCAATGAAGGAAAAGCTAACCACGGTGATTAAACAGAAAACACAGGCACAGTGGTCTGAGATTATGGAGGGTACAGATGTCTGCTTTGCGCCCGTATTGAATATTCTCGATGCACCAAAACATCCGGCAAATATAGCGCGTAACACCTATATAGAGGTGGACGGACTGGTCCAGCCTGCGCCAGCTCCGCGTTTTGGTCGCACACCTTCAGAGGTGCGACACGGTGGCCATGATGTTGGACAGGATACCGATGCAATCCTCATGGAGATGGGTTTCGGTGAACAGGAGTTGGCAGGCCTCAGGGCTGACGGCTCAATCGTATGATGATAACTATTTAGAGGGTGTGCGCGATGAGTACGTATGAAACGGTTATGGTAGAACGCCAAGGTTCTGTCGCGGTAGTCAGCCTGAACCGACCCGACAATCTCAATAGTTTCAATAAAACCCTGCGCCGTGACCTGTTGTTAGCAGTGCGCGAGGTCAATGGCGATGACAGTGTGCGGGTGGTGGTAGTGACCGGTGTCGGGCGCGTTTTCAGTGCGGGAGCTGATCTGGCAGACGTCCCAGAGGACGCATTGACTTTCCGGGTTGAGGATCAACTCAATGGCGAATATAAGCCCGTGCTGATGGAAATCCACGAGGCGCACAAACCCTGGATCAGCGCAATCAATGGCGCCTGCGCCGGCATTGGAAGCGCTTTGGGCATGGTCTGCGACCTGACAGTGATGGCAGAAGATGCATTCATCTACCAGGCCTTCGCCGCCATCAGCCTGATACCCGATGGTGGGGCGACTTGGCACTTGGTGCGGACACTGGGTCGCAAGCGCGCCTATGAGGTGATCGTCACGGGTGAGAAAATCCGCGCTGAAAAATGTTTACAATGGGGCCTGTGCAATCGGGTGGTCCCGGCTGATAAACTGCTGGAAGACACTCTCGCTTGGGCACAGGAAATCGCGGGCAAAGCGCCCTTGTCTCTGCGTTATGCCAAACAGGCACTTAACGCTGCGATAGAAGAGTCCGTCAGTGACACAATTTCTGGAGAGGCTAAATTGCAACATATCTGCATGGGTAGCGAGGATGCACAGGAGGGCGTGGCGGCCTTTCTGCAGAAACGTAAGCCTGAGTGGCAGGGGCGCTAAAGCAACCTCAAGGAGAGTTAAATGACGGAACTGCTGCTGCAACGAGAGGACGGTTACGCTGTCCTGACGCTCAATCGCCCCGACGCTAGGAATGCGTTGTCCCCGCAATTGCTGCTCGATCTTTGTGATGCCTTCCGCCTGTTGCAGGACGAGAGCGGTATCTATTCTGTGATTCTCACGGGAGCAGGGACGGCGTTTTGTGCAGGTCTTGATCTCAAGGCGATGGCAGAAGATGAGTCCGGTCTTGGCGTGTATGCCATTCACGCCCAACACGATATCACCGCAGCCATGATGGCTTTTGACCGACCCATTATAGTGGGGGTGAACGGCGTCGCTGCCACCGGCGGTTTCGAACTTGCATTGATGGGTGACATCCTGCTGGCCGCTTCGGGCGCGCGCTTTGCCGATACGCACTGTCGCGTTGGCTTGGCGCCGGGTTGGGGGTTGTCCCAGAAGCTTGCGCGTATCATTGGGCCGAGTAGAGCGCGCGAGGCGCATTTTACCGGCAACGTTATATCTGCACAGCAGGCGGAAGCGTGGGGCCTAGTGAGTCGTGTAGTGGCTCCCGAGGATCTGCTCGACGCGTGTCGCCAGGTCGCGACGGATATTGCGAGCTGCGTGCCGGAAACAGTAAAGGTCTACAAGAAAATGGTAAACGATGGCTTGCAGACGGATCTGGCTGCGGGGCTGGCCATGGAACGCAGTGTGATGACCGAAGTTAATCAACGCGTGTCGGGCGATGTTATCGCCAATCGCCGGTCCGGTGTGCAGCAGCGCGGCAAAAATCAGTAATTCAGCCAATCGCCTGTTCTTCAAGAAGTGGCTATCCGCGTTATAATATTACGCTAGGATCTATGCGGAGACATCGATGGACGGTGACATAAGGCCTGAACTGGAAGCGTTGCGCGAGCGCATAGAACGCACTCTGGATGCAGCTCGGTCAGAGGCGCGCGCCAAACGCCACGCCAAGGGATATCGTACCGCTCGAGAGAATGTTGCGGACTTGGTCGACGAGGGTTCATTTCAGGAATATGGACAGCTTGCCGTAGCGGCGCAGCGCAGTCGACGCGAGTATGAGGATCTGCAGACCAGCACTGCGGCGGATGGGGTTATCACGGGAACCTGCACTATTAACGCGAGCCTAGTTGGGCCTGATGCTGCGCGTGCAGGTATCATTGTCAACGATTACTCGGTACTGGCCGGCACGCAGGGCTTTTTTCATCACCGCAAACTGGATCGTATCTGTGAGTTGGCCCGTGAGCAGTCATTGCCCTTGGTGATGTATACCGAAGGTGGCGGAGGTCGCCCGGGTGATACTGATGTGACCACCCAAATTGCCGGCCTCAACATTAAATCGTTCAGTACCTGGGCCGCACTTAGCGGTAAGGTGCCGCGTATTGCTGTGAACAATGGATATTGCTTTGCCGGTAATGCCGCATTGTTTGGTTGTGCCGATTTTTGTATCGCCACGCGTAATTCATGGATCGGTATGGCAGGGCCGGCCATGATCGAAGGTGGCGGTTTGGGTAAGTACGAGCCGACCGCTATCGGCCCTATCGAGGTGCAGGAAAAAAATGGGGTTGTCGATATTGTCGCTGAAGACGAAGCGCATGCTACCGCCCTAGCGCAACAACTATTGTCCTATTTTCAGGGTGCAGTGTCTCAATGGGACACTGTTTCCCAGCAAGCGTTGCGTGATGCCATTCCCGAGGATAGGCGTTGGAGTTATCCTGTGCGGGACATTATTAAAACTATCGCGGATACCGGTTCGTTTCTGGAATTACAGCGTATTTACGGCCGAAGTATTATTACCGGCTTCATTCGACTTGAAGGAAAACCCATTGCCCTGATCGCCAACGACTGCCAGCAACTCGGTGGCGCGGTAGATGCAACAGCTTCAGAGAAAGCCGCGCGCTTCTTGCAAATTTGTGATGCATTCTCTCTGCCCGTGTTATCGCTCACTGATACCCCGGGGTTTATGGTGGGCCCTGATAGCGAGGTGCAGGGCGCGGTGCGACGTATGTCTTCCCTGTTCCTGGCAGGCGCAAAACTGCGAGTTCCCATGGTGGCGATATTTTTGCGCAAGGCCTATGGTCTCGGTGCAATGGCAATGACCGGCGGAAGTTTTGTCGCTCCGGTGTACGCCGCTGCCTGGCCAACGGGTGAGGTAGGCGGCATGGGTCTGGAGGGGGCTGTCAGACTGGGCTTCAAAAAAGAATTGGAAGCACTCGACGATCTGGCCGAGCGTGAAAAGCTTTTTCAGCAACTGGTCGCACGCATGTACGAGGTGGGTAAGGCTTCGGAGGCAGCCTCTTATTTGGAAGTGGATGCAGTGATTGACCCCGCTGATACGCGTGCGGTGGTGCTGCGGGCACTCGCTTCCGCGAGAAGCACCTGATGTCTGCGATGGGTGGCAGTAGCGTTTATGTGCTGTGCCCGAAGGCTGTCGTGCAGGCTGCTAGCGCGCTGGGGGTGGATAGTGCGGTATTGTTGCGCGATGCGGGAATCAGTCAGGACCTTCTCAGCGCGCCGGCAGAGCGTATTCCGCTTGCAAATTATATGGACTTGTACCGCATGGCGGCTGAGCGCAGTGGTGATCCAGACATTGGTTTGTATGTTGGACATATCATTTACTTCACTGGCATGAATCTGCATCTGTATATGACAACGATCTGCCGTAATTTGAAGGAATATTTCAATGTCATTCCCAGCACCATTCGAATAAGGGGTGATACTGGGCGGGTGTTGATTCGGCCACAGGGAGAATTTATCCGACTTGAGTGGCATCCGCTCAGTGAGGAAACAGCCACATGGCGGCCACTGGTTGACGAGATGCTGAAGTCCTCCGCTGAGATTGTGAGTGCTATTTGTGCGTTACCCGTTCCCGTGCGTGCCGCCGAGTTTACCTATCCTGCACCTGATGATACGCGCGCACTAAAACGGACGTTTGGTTCTAACCTCAAGTTTGGTTGTGAAGTGAGTTGTCTGTATTTTTCGCGAGAGGTGGTGCACTATCCGCTGATTGACGTTGGCTTTGAACTGGGCGTTGATTTTTGGGCTGGCCCTCGCTCGGTGTTCGATGAGCCTCTGACCGTGGATCCTTTTTTGCGTGACACGCGCATCGCCATTCGCCGTGCGCTGCCAGGAGGTGCCTTGACTATCGACAGCCTTGCATTGGAACTAAGCGTCTCTCGGCGAACACTGCAGCGTCGTCTCAGTGCACTGCAGTCAAGTTTCAAGACGATGTTACAAGATGTGCGTGAGGAACAGTCCCGACGCTATCTCGACGATCCGCGATTGGCGGTTACTGAAATAGCGCTATTGTTGGGTTATTCTGATCAGGCGTCGTTCTCAAACGCTTTCAAGTCTTGGTGTGGCTGTGCTCCCACGGAGTATCGACAGCGCATCAGCGATTGAATGAATTGTATTGAATATTAATTTGAACTATGAAGAGGAAAACATGAAGAATCTTTTTGATGTAAACGGAAAAGTGGCGGTGGTTACTGGCGGCTCCCGCGGTATCGGGGCTATGATTGCGCGCGGCTTTGTTGAGAATGGCGTGAAAACCTATATTACTGCGCGTAGGGAAGAAGAACTGCAGGCCACGGTAAGCGAGCTGGCCGAAATAGGGCAGTGTATAGGTATTCCCTCGGATCTCTCGACTATGGACGGTGTGATCGCTTTTGCGGCAGCGGTCAGCGCCGCTGAAGAAAAGGTCCATATTCTGGTGAATAATGCGGGCACTACCTGGGGTGCGGATATCGATGTATTTCCTGAAAGTGGCTGGGATAAAACTATGGACCTTAATGTGAAATCATTGTTTTTCCTTACTCAGAAATTATTACCTGCCCTGCGCTCAGCTAGCGCAAAAGACGACCCCGCGCGCGTTATTAACATTGGATCGATCAACGGAGTAACCCACCCGCACATGAATAACTACGCCTATTCCGCAAGCAAGGCGGCGGTGCATCACCTGACACGGCATCTCGGAGCGGACCTCGCTCCCCAGGGCGTGAATGTTAACGCTATCGCCCCTGGTTTCTTTCCCAGCAAAATGACGGCTCACCTGCTGGATCATGAGGCCGAAATGGGGGCACTGTTCCCCTGTGGGCGCCTCGGCAATGCGGAGGATGTAGCGGGCACGGCTATCTATCTGAGCGCCCGTGCTTCCGCCTGGTTAACCGGTCAGACCATTGCACTGGACGGCGGAGCCGTCGCTGCCTCCGGATAAGACTGTTGACATACACTTCCCTCGATTTCGGTATTACCTGCATCGACGCTGAATATGTAGAGCACGGTACGGCCTGTCTTTACCTGATGCAGGAGGGCGATGAATGCGCGGTACTGGAGACGGGCACCTGTCACAGTGTCCCTGCTCTTGAGCAACTTCTGCTTGATCGGGGTATTGGTGTTGAACAAGTGCGATATGTGATTCCCACACACGTGCATCTGGATCACGCAGGGGGTGCGGGCGCGATGATGGCGGCATTTCCGGCGGCGCAGTTACTGATCCATCCGCGCGGTGCTCGGCATATGGTTGACCCCCAGCGACTCATCGCCGGCGCAACACAGGTCTATGGGGCCGATCTCTTTCGCCAACTGTACGGTGACATCCAGCCTATTGATCCTCTTCGCATTCGGCAGATGGAGGACGGCGAAAAGGTCTCTCTGGCTGGAAGGCCACTGGAATTTCGCCACACACGGGGCCATGCAGAGCACCATTTTTGTGTGTGGGATGAGGCCAGTCGAGGCTGGTTCAGCGGTGATATGTTTGGTGTGTCTTATTCCTGGTGTCGATTTCCTGGTGGGGACTTCGTGATGCCCTCGACCACGCCCAGTCAGTTTGACCCTGAGGCCTATCTTGCTTCGATTGAATTGTTGGGTAGTTATACACCGCAACGATTGTATCTCACACACTACGGAGAACTGGAGTATTCCTATGAAAAGGCACAATTGCTGGCGCAGCAAATAGAGGTGTATTCCAAGTTTGCCACTGCTGACGCCAGTGATGAGGCGCTGCTATCGCAGCAGCTAAGTGATTACGCAATGGGTTTGGTGCGTCAGTTGGGTGCGTGTGAAGATGAGGTCGAGTTGCGCGCTCGACTTGCGTTTGACTTGCAGCTCAATGCACAGGGTTTGTGTGTGTGGCAAAAACGCCTGCAGGGTCATTGATCGCGCCATCGGACGAGCCACTTAAGGTCAATCACGAATGTTACCGTGCCAAAGTATTGAACGCGGCCGCATAATAGTTCAAAGTACAACGCGCAATTATCCTGTGAACAAGACCCTGCTGGGCTTAAAGAGAATAGTGGTATGCCGAGTGCTAACTTTGTGGATGTGGTGATAGTGGGTGCAGGGCTGTCCGGCATCGGCAGTGCCAGGCATCTGCAGCGCGACTGCCCAGATCGCACCTTCGCTTTGCTGGAATCCAGAGAGACCCTAGGAGGCACCTGGGATTTATTTCGATATCCCGGCATACGCTCCGACAGCGACATGTACACATTGGGTTACACCTTTAAGCCTTGGCTAGCACGCAAGTCGCTCGCCGATGGCCCCTCAATACTTCGGTACCTCCGTGAGGCGGCGACTGAAACCGGCGTGGATAAACACATCCGTTACAGCCACAAGGTACTCAGCGCCAGTTGGTCATCTGAGTCCTCCACATGGACGGTAAGTGTTCAGCGTTCTGACGTGGATGACATGATAGAGTTCGAGTGTAATTTTCTTATGATGTGTGGAGGTTATTACGACTATGAGCAAGGTCATACCCCAGAATTTTCCGGACGGGATGATTTTAAGGGGCAAGTGATTCATGCGCAGCACTGGCCTGAGGGTTTAGATTACAAGGCAAAGAAGGTCATTGTTATTGGCAGTGGCGCCACTGCCGTCACACTGGTGCCTGAATTGGCTAAAACGGCTGCGCAAACCATCATGTTGCAGCGCTCCCCTACCTATGTGGCTTCGATTCCGGAACAGGACTCCTGGTCCGCGCGTTTGCAAGGCGTTTTGCCCGCCTCATGGGTGTACCGCATCGTTCGCTGGAAGCGTATCTTGCTGCAGATAGCGGTATTCAACCTTTCACGCAAACGGCCGCAAGTGGTAAAGAAATTGTTACTGGGTCAGGTACGTGAAGCGCTCGGTGAGGATTACGACATTAAGACACACTTCACCCCGAATTATGATCCGTGGGATCAGCGTCTGTGCGCAGTGCCCGAGGGAGATCTGTTTGCTGCGATTTCTGAAAAACGCGCGGAGGTGGTCACTGATAATGTTGACTATTTTACCCAAACGGGTATTCACCTCAAATCCGGCAGGGATCTGGACGCTGACATTATCGTGTTAGCCACGGGTCTGACGATGAGGTTTATAGGGGGCACAACATTAATTGTCGACGGGGCGGTTGTGGATCCTTCTACACTTTATGTCTATCGGGGCATGATGCTGTCTAATATTCCTAACCTGGTACAGGTATTTGGCTATACAAATGCTTCTTGGACACTCAAGTCTGACCTTACGGGTCAATATGTCTGTCGCCTGCTAAATTATATGCGAAAGACGGGGACGACGATGGCCGTGCCGAAGGTTGCCCCTGCCGGAGTCGAAGAAGAGCCAATGCTTGACTTTAGCTCGGGCTACATCTTACGAGCTGTTGAGGAGTTTCCGAAACAAGGTAAAAAGCTCCCTTGGCGCGTTTATCAGAATTTCATAATAGATTTTATCAGCTTGCGTCTGAGGCCGATTGCGGACACGGTACTCAAGTTTAAATAGACGTATCATGAAATAAGATATTTTTTTCTTTCAAATAGTTAAAGGAGTGGCGGTGATCTCAGCTTCAGTGCGGTATGAAACGCAGTTCCAGCAGGTGCAGGGCAAGCACATTGCGCCAGATTGTATTGGGCGAGCCGTGTCACGGTGGGTGAACTCTTTGGAAGATGGAGGAGTCCTATGATGATTTTGCACGGCGCGTCCGCGTCGCCGTTTGTGCGCAAAGTGTTGGTTGCATTGGCACTCAAGGAGCTGCCTTTCGAGCAAATTCAGCAAATCCCGTTCACTAGGGATCCGGTGTATCGGAATATCAATCCGTTGGAAAAGATACCGACACTGCAGGACGGAGAGCTGACGATTTGTGATTCAACGGTTATTTGTGAGTATCTCGAGGACGCTTATCCTCGGCCAGCATTATATCCCGATAACGCTGTCGATAAGGCAAGGGCTCGCTGGTATGAGGAGTTAGGGGGTACCCGAGTGGCGGAACTGGCAGCGGGGATTTTTTTCCAGCGCTTTATGCGTCCGATGGTGCTCAAGCAGGAGACTGACGAAGCACTGGTTAAAAAAATTATCGAAAAGCAGCTGCCACCGATTCTTGATTATCTCGAGGCTCAAGTGCCTGCAGAAGGCTTCATTTTTGGCGATTTTATGATGGCAGATATCAGCCTGATGAGTCCTTTTGTGAATGCTGGCTATGCGGGCTACGAAATTGATAGCGCACGTTGGCCTGTTTTCTGTGACTTTGTAGAGAGAGTAAAATCTCATCCGGTTGTCAATCAGATACTAGTGGCGGAAGCCGCTTTGATGGGACTCGGCTGAGAAGCTTCCCCCTTTTTCTCTTGACACTATACCCTTGGGAGTTGAGGCCATAA
>OJHF01000118.1_pt1 | contig 24081 bp, 13 predicted proteins | sample 1594891 | NCBI WGS metagenome assembly OJHF01 (sample SAMN05416737, study PRJEB24817) | seawater metagenome | isolation source: Sea water | place: Canada:Atlantic | collected 2013-07 | reverse complement strand
AGCGAGCCCGGAGATAAGGAAGCTGCTCCTCGGTGTGAACCAGGGAGATATGCGGAAGAGGATTGATGCACTCCTTCGTGTCCCTGATGATCCCCTTTCGCGCAGCGTAGGCCCAGAACTGGAGTGAATGCTCAAAATCCTCGAAGACCGAGATCGCCTTGGAGACATCGACGCTTCCGTCGTCCTCCTGATGCGGCGTATAGGAAAGCTCACAGATTCCGGCGTGCCCGGTCCCGGCGTTATTCCAACCATTCGATGCTTCCTGCGCAGGCCGATCGGACACTTCGAAAAGTTGAATCGAAAGACCCGGCTGCAGCTCCTTAAGCATGGCCCCGAGAGTCGAGGACATGATGCCGGATCCGATGAGAAGAATATCGGTTTTCATATGGTTCTTTTTAACGAAGGAATGCTTCGTGAAGTCCACCATCAACCGCCAGAATTTGTCCGGTGGTTTTCGATGATGCCTCACCCAGCATAAAGAGCATTCCATTCGCCTGATCACGTGGGGTAATGGGAACCTTGGTGAGGGTGCGGTCTGCGTAGAACTGCGCGAGCTTGTCGCGGAGTTCCTCGGTGTCCTCGTCCTCGCCGAAAGCAATGTCATACTTCGTCAGGGAGGCGATCACGCGGTCACGGGGAAACATTCCACTTCCTGCCACAACTGTTGCCGGAGCGACGCCATTGACACGCACGAGCGGCGAAAGCTCGATCGCAAGTTCGCGAACCAGGTGGTTCGCAGCAGCCTTCGAAGTATCGTAAGCAACCGAGCCTTTCTTGGAAACGACCGCGTTAGCACTGGTCGTCACGACCATCGAGCCACGGAGCCCCTGCTCATTCCAAATCTTAGTCGCTTCATCGGCAACGAAGTAAGGTCCGGCAACGTTGATCCCAAAGGTGAGTCCCCATTTATCATCAGGGATGTGACCGGTGCGATCGGGTGGCACGAAGATTCCCGCGGTCACTGCGATGTGATCGATGCCACCGTATGCATAAACAACTTCAGCAAGCATTGCCTTGATCGCCTCACGATCGGTGACATTGCAGGCGAGCCCGATGGCATTTCCACAACCGGAAATCCCAGATCCCGCGACCCCGATACCCTGACCCACTTTGGCAATGAGCTCCTCGGCCGTGGCCTGAGCAGTTTCCTGATTCAGGTCGGCACAAACAACATGCGCGCCCTGATCAATCATGACGTGAGCCATCTCCTTGCCGATGCCACTTCCGGCACCAACGACGATGACCACCTTGCGGGCAAACTCGCGCTCGGGTGGCATGCGCTGAAGCTTCGCTTCTTCAAGTGCCCAGTATTCGATGTCGAAAGCTTCTTTCTGGGGAAGCCCAATATATTCATCGATCGCTTCCGCGCCGCGCATCACCGAAATGGCGCAGTTGTAGAACTCAGCGGTCACACGGGACTCACTCTTGTTCTTTCCGAAAGCCACCATGCCGATGCCAGGAATCAGAACCACCGTTGGGTTCGAATTACGCATCGCGGGAGAATGAGTCTCCTTGTTCGCCTCGTAGTAAGTGGCATAGTCGGCGCGATATTTTTCAAGACCAGCGGTCAGCTTGGTGCGAAGCACATCGAGACCTTCGTTCTGAGGATCCCAATCGACATAAAGCGGCTTAATCTTGGTGCGAAGGAAGTGATCCGGGCAGGAAGTCCCGAGTTCAGCCAGTCTTGGCGCCGCGTTTGAATTCACGAATTCAAGAACCGCGTCCGTCGTTTCCACCGTCGCAATGAAACGGTTCTGCTGACTGACCTGACCACGAAGCCAAGGCAGGATTTCGGAAACGAGTTCGCTCTGCTTCTCATCGGAAAGTTTGGAAAACTTTTGTCCTTCAAAGGTCTCAGCTCCCTTATCGCGTTCCTCAATGTAGCGACCCGCGCGTTCGATGAGCTCAAGAGTCAACTCGTAGCACTCCTTGTCGTCATCGGCCCAGTTGATGAGACCGTGCTGGCCCATGTTGATGCCCTTGGCATTGGGATTCTTTTGGCAGACCTCCTGGAAAAGAAGACCGAGATCAAAGCCCGGGCGCTGCCAGGACGTGTAAACGATTTCGTCGCCAAAGATCTCCTTCGTGATTGCCTCAGAATTCCTCGTCGCACAGAGCGAGATGAAGGAATTCGGGTGCATGTGATCAACATGCTTGCTTGAAATAAAGGAGTGCAGCGGGGTATCGATGGACGACGCCCGCGGGTTCAAGTTAAAGGTCGTGTGACGATACATTCCCACCATGTCATCCTCAATCTGAGTCTTGACGCCGTTCGGACTCGTGTCGTTGTAGATCTTTTGAAGGGCAATGAGTTTATCCTGATAAAGAGAGGAAAAGTTCTCAATCTTAGAAGTCCGGAGATCGCCACCGGATCCTTTGACCCAAAGCACTTCAGTTTCTTCACCGGTGAGCGGATCGACCTCCATCGCCTTGGAAGAAGTGTTTCCACCTCCCGTGTTGGTGATGCGCTGGTCGGCGCCGAGGATATTGGAACGATAGGAAAGGCGCTCGACAGCGCTCATGGAAGCGACTTTTAAGTCGTCCCAGCCGTAGTTGACATGGCGGTATTCTGATGGGGAAAATGACATGGTTACAAGAGAGGTATAGGTATTCTAAAAAGGGTTGATTTACTAGGCGTATCCGCCGCCGGTAATCCCAAGCTCTTTGCGTCGGGCTTTTCGGTCGGTTGAAATTTTTTCGAGATAGCCGCTTTCACGGAATGCCATGAGAGGATCGGGTGCCAGCCCACGCCCCTTGCGCCATTCGGCAATGGCACCAGAAACATCCGTTCCAAAGGCCTTCTTAAGAAGACGCTCGGCATCGATAATGCTGCCTGCCTCTTGCTCCTTCTGAAGTTGCTCATGATCCACGAGCGCGGCCTTCACATAAAGCTCCTGCGCTGCCGTCACCGTTTCAATCATCGCCTCCATCTTGGGCTTCAGATTGTGAGACTGGTCGACCATATATTCGATGGCGGGATACTTCCCACCTTGTGAAGCGGCATAGCCGTGGATCTCGCTAAAGATGCGGAAAATTTGATAAGGATCGATCGACCCCAACGTGAGATCATCGTCGGCATAACGGCGATCGTTAAAGTGGAAGCCACCAAGCATCTCCTCATCGAGAAGCCATGCCACGATCTGTTCGATATTTTGCGCCTGATAGTGATGCCCGGTATCCACGAGCACCTTCGCCTGTGGACCCATTTTCTTGGCGTAAATGTAGGACATTCCCCAGTCGGCAATGTCGGTGTGATAGAAGGCCGGCTCGAAAGGTTTGTATTCGACGAGGAACAACTGGTCATCGGCCAAGTGTCCATGAAATTCACCCAGCGCATTTTCGAGTCGTTGCTTGCGACCACGAATGGAATCCTGACCGGGATAATTCGTGCCATCTGCCATCCAAAGCGAAACAACATTTGAATTTACCGCTTGCCCGAGCTTGATCGAATCAATGACGTGCTGTGAGGCCTGCTCACGAATCCTGGTATCGGCATTGCAGAGACTGCCCAGACGATACTCTTGGTTCTGAAAAAGATTAGGATTGATCGATCCAATTTGAACTCCCGCCTTTGCCGCCAAGGCCACCACCTCCTTCGGATCATCTCCCTCTTTGAAATCCCAAAGAACGTGGGTCGCAACCTTCGGACAACATCCCGTCAGCTGATTAACCTGACCTGCGTCGGCAAGCTTGTCGGCAAGATCAAGCGCTGCGCCATCTTGGAGGAATTTGCCAAACCGAGTCCCGGTATCGGCGAAGCCCCAGGAAGGAAGCTCAATTTCGAAATGATCAAGAGCTTCGTCGATGCGTTGCTGGATTTCTTGGTTCATGAAAATGTGACAAAATTACTGGACGGGAAATTGGGTGGATGGAGAGATCGCCGCTATCGTCTGTCCCGATTCGGATGCACACTATGAAAAGGAACCGATTCATGTAAGAACTAAAATTGCTGAGAGATTGGTTCAATTTTAACATCCTTTCTGGTGGGGAGAATCTCCACCCTTTGGATCACCGGAACTTGATTTTTCTGAATCTCGGTGAAAATCTCAGATGAAAATGACTAGCGATCATGTTTGGAAAGAATTCCAATAACGATTTCCCCCTCTTCGGCATTTGGCCCCTTACATCAAGGCATTCATTCCACGACAATGCTACTTCGCAACTGCCCCAATCGATTCGCGCTCAATAAAGCGGGTCGAAAATCCCGCCTGTTGCGGCGGCTTGTTTCCATCACCTTCGATACGTTCCAAGAGGAAATCGATCGCCTGGGTCACCATCTCATCATGAGACTGGGCGACGGTGGACAGTGAAACCTGAAGGTACTCACCCAGAGGAATTCCGTCGATCCCCACAACCGAGACATCCCCGGGAACACTAAGCCCCAGATCCTTGGCGGCACGCATCACCCCGATGGCCGTCAAATCATTGAGCGCTACCAACGCCGTTGGGCGATCCTTGGACTCCAAAATCTTCCGCCCCACCTCGCGCGCTTCCAAAATATTCGGCCCGCAATTCACTACCTCACAGGTCGAATCACCAAATCCCTCGATCATTTTACTAAAAAGAGAAGGACGTCCTCCCACCCGTTGCCCCTTCGAACGCGCGGCCAAGAAGCTAAAGCGCCTGTGCCCCAGCTCATGCAGGCGCGTTGCGGCCTCGCGCAGACCCGTCGAGAAATCCGGGACCACCACATCAACAAAAGCCTCTCCCGCCCCAGGCATCGCCAGCACCACAATAGGAAAGCCCAACTTACTCTGCCGTTCCAAAAATTCGCGATGCCCATCCAGATCACTCACGAAAGCGACGACGCCATCGACATTCCGATACACCACCTCTTCGAGCAATTTCTTTTCCCGTTCCAGATCCGTCTGCCAGTTCTCGATCACAAGATCGTATCCCTTTTCTCCGATGCGATTTCCAAAAACCTGCGAAAAGTGGGTAAAGTAAGGATTTTCCAAATCCGCCACCAGAAGACCGATCGCCTTGAAACTTCCTGACCTTAAGGCAACCGCAGCCCGGTTCGGGCGGTATCCCAATTCCTTGGCCGCCGCAAAAACCCGCCCTTCTGTCTCCTTCGATGCCCATGAATTTGGCCGGCGATTCAAAATAGTGGAGGCTGTGTTCACAGCAACTCCGGCACGCTCTGCAACGTCCTTAAGTCGAATCTTTCCTCCAGCCATTTCTCCAATACTCTATATGTTAGAAAAATGAGTGCAACTTAATGAAGTAAGATAAGAAACGTTTCATTAAATAATATTGACCCACCCTGCGTAGCCCACGAAGCTTTGCCTTCAAAAATGAGGGAATTCTTTTCCTCAAACATCATTAAATCATGTCTGGTCAAGACAACTCCCTAACGAATACGAACGGAAGGTCGCACCTCATCTAAAAAATAAAAAAAGTCGGCAGAAAGTCGATCTCCCTCGCGTAAACGAAGGGGCAGTCTAAAGCCTATCATACAAGACTCGCCACCCCGATGATTCAACGCTCTCTCACCTTCGTTTTCTTCGCCGCAAGCCTCGCCCCCAGCCTTGCCGGAGAACAGGTGGGCTATAATGCCGATGTCCGTCCCATTCTTTCGGACAAGTGCTTCCTCTGCCATGGTCCCGATAAGGCGAGCACCAAGGCCGGCCTGCGCCTCGACACCCCGGAACGTGCCTTTGCCGCTCTCAAAGATTCTCCCGGAAAGCATGCCATCGTCGCCGGCTCCCTCGAAAAATCGGAAGCCTGGCGCCGTATCATTTCCACCGACCCCGATGAGGTCATGCCCACTCCGAAATCGAAGCTCCCCACCCTCACCGATTCCGAAAAACGCATCATCGCCCGCTGGATCGAACAAGGCGCTGAGTATGAACCTCATTGGTCCTTCGTGAATCTCCCCACAAGCGTTCCCGTCCCCAAAATCAAGAACACCGCTTGGCCCCTGAATGCCATCGATAACTTCGTCGGCGCAAAACTCGAAGCCGAGTCACTCGTGCCCTCGCCCGCGGCCGACCCAACCCGCTGGTTCCGTCGCGTCAGCTTCGACCTCACCGGACTGCCTCCCACTCTCTCCCAGCTCGATCAGTTTAAAAATGACCTCGCAGCCGATCCCGCAGCTGCGAAGGAAAAAGCGGTCGAGGCATTCCTCGCGACCCCTGCTTATGGCGAGCACATGACGCTCGATTGGCTCGACGCTGCCCGCTACGCCGACACTTGGGGATACCATTCCGACATGACTTTCACGGCCTGGCCCTACCGCGACTGGGTCGTGAAGGCCTTCCAAGACGACATGCCCTACGACCAGTTCGTCACCTGGAACATCGCCGGCGACCTCCTCCCCAATGCCAACCAAGAGCAGAAACTCGCCACCGCTTTCAACCGCTTCAACCGCATGACAAACGAAGGCGGCTCCACCGCGCTTGAGTTCCGCGTCGATGGCGTCGCCGACCGCGTCAATACCGTGGGCACTTCCATCCTCGGACTCACCTTTGAGTGCGCAAAATGCCACGATCACAAATACGATCCCATCCTCACGAAGGACTACTATCAGCTCTACGCCTTCTTCAATTCCATCAACGAAGACGGCCTCTACATCCACCAAAACATCTCCCCGCCACCCAGCGTCCTCCTTCCCACGCCAAAGCAGGAAGCCGATCTCGCAAAACACCAGATACGCATCGACGAACTCGAGAAACAACTCGCGCAAATCGTCGCACAAGCCAAGCCAGCCTTCCAGGAATGGAAATCTAGATTAACGCCTGAGTCACCACTCACCATGGCAGACCAAACGGCCCTCGTTGACTTCAACAAATCGAACAAGAAACCTCTCGAATCCCGAATCCAAGCGAAGGACGCTAAGCCAATCTCCATTTCGCTCAAGACTCCCAGCTATGTCGAGGGCCCCGCAAGACTCGGCACCGCCGTGGCCCTCAATGGCGACTTCGGAGCCGACCTCCCCGGAGTCTTCGTCAACGATAGATACAATCCCTTCACCCTCGGTCTTTGGGCCAAAGATACCCTGCAAGCCAAGCGATCTGTCGTCATCGCCCATCGCTGCCACGGCACCGAGATTGGCTACCACGGCATCGATCTCCGCATCGAGGACGGCTACCTCTCCGGCCGCATCTTCCGCGCTTGGCCCGATAACGGCATCGGCATCCGCTCCGTCAAACGACTGCCCAAGAACGAGTGGCACCACATCACTTACACCTACGATGGCCAAAGCAAGGCCGCCGGCCTAAAAATCTATCTCGATGGCGACCTCTTCGAAACCATCGTCACCGGGGACAAACTCTATAAGAGCGTCAACATCAAGACCTACACCGCAGGCACCTTCACCCTTGGAGCCATTTTTCGGGGACCCGGTTTCAAGGGCGGCCACGTCGATCAACTCACCACTTTTGATCGCCCGCTCACTCCCATCGAGGTTCGTCAGCTTGCCGGAAAAGAAACTGCCCTCAGCACTCCTACCGAGGAAGAACTCTTCCCCTACTACCTTGCCAACCACCACCTCGAATACCGCAAAACCATCGCGGAACTCTCCGCCGCCCATAAGAGGCTCGTTCAAACAGAAGATGGCTTCATTGAGGTCCCCGTCATGGAAGAAATGGACAAACCCCGGCCTTCCTACATTTTAGCGCGTGGCGAATTCAACGCGAAGCGCACGGAGGAAAACAAAGTCAGCCGTGACTCCCCCAGCTTCCTTCTCCCCTTCCCAAAAGACGCCCCCCGTGACCGCCTCGGTCTCGCCCAGTGGCTCACCCAGCCCAATCACCCACTCACCTCCCGCGTATACGTGAACCGGATCTGGCAGCAGTTTTTCGGCAAGGGTCTCGTCGGCACGACCGAGAACTTCGGACTCCAAGGCGACCTCCCCACCCACCCCGAGCTTCTCGACTGGCTTTCGCGAGATCTCGTGAATCACAAGTGGAGTACGAAACATCTCGTAAAACGGATCGCCCTCTCCGCCACCTACTCCCAGCGATCCGCTCTCACCCCAGAACTTCAATCACGAGACATCTCGAATAATTTCCTTGCCCGCGGCCCTTCCCATCGTCTCAGCGGCGAAGCGATCCGCGACTCCGCCCTCCTCAGCTCCGGCCTTCTTAGCACCCAACAAGGCGGCCCACCCGTGAGACCCTACGACCCGCTTTACAACGCGAAGCCCAATGCCACTCACACCAATCGCCGCTCGCTCTACTCCTTCTGGCGTCGTACTAAGCCGCAAAACAACATGCTCATCTTCGATAAGCCCTCGCTCGAAATCTGCTCCGTTAAACGCAGCGTCACCAACAGCCCGACCCAAGCCCTCGTCCTCCTCAACGACCCGCAATTCACCGAAGCCGCGCGTCATCTCGCCACGTCCCTCATGAAGTCGGAGGGCACCGATGAAGCCCGCATCAAAACCGCCTGGAAAAAAGTCACCAGTAACGAGGTCACTGATTCCCAGCTCCACCTCCTCACGGAAATCCTCAACGAGCAGAAGGCAACCTTCAAAGAAAATCCCGAAAGCGCTAAAAAACTCTGCCCCTCCATAAAAGGCGAAGACATCAATCAAGTCAAAACCGCCGCCCTAACGGTAACCTGCCAGGCCATCTATAACACCGACGCCGCAATCTGGAAGCGCTAGCCCAAAGGGGCCGAGCCATCCCGCGCTCGTTTCCTATCGCTAAAAGATCAAAGAAACATACACGGATCCTCTCTTCGAAGACTTCTCCACACGCGGATGGGCTTGGGTCTTCCTAAATTCCTGGCCTATCGACTTCGGAACGTGCCTCCTCGTCAATGAGGCCTTCGTCTCATATTCGAGAGTTCCTTGGTCGATCGCACGTTTTGAAGTTCCGGCGAAAGAACCTATGAATCCTGGGATACCTCATCTTGCTGTTGACGAAGAAGGCCTACACGCCTGATCCGACACACAACCCTCTCAAAGAGCCTTCTTCCAACTCGAAGTGGATGTCACCACGGAAGTAATGGAAGAATAGATCCAGTTGCGTTCCCTCTTCCATTTTCCCATAAATCCCCCTATCTCCCGCGCGCGAGGATCCTCAAAACCCTTCGCGTCTTTACGTCTTTGCGGTTAACCTCCCGCCAGCCACCTACCATGTCCTTCGAACTCACCCGTAACTTCTCCATCATCGCCCACATCGATCATGGCAAAACGACCCTGTCCGATCGCCTCATGGAAGAAACCCAGACGATCACCCAGCGCGAGTCCCAGGCCCAGCACCTCGACTCCATGGACCTCGAGCGCGAAAAAGGAATTACCATCAAATCCCACCCCGTCACCCTTGCCTTCAAGTCCAAGGACGGGAAGACCTACAAGCTCAACCTCCTCGACACGCCCGGGCACGTCGACTTCTCCTACGAGGTCTCCCGCTCCCTCGCCGCGTGCGAAGGCGCCATCCTCATCATCGATGCCGCCCAAGGCGTCGAAGCCCAGACCATGGCCAACGTGAACCTCGCCATGGAGCAGGAACTCGCCATCGTTCCCGTCCTCAATAAAATAGACCTCCCCGCCGCCGACATCCCACGCTGCCGTAAGCAGCTCGAGGACATCCTCGCGATCCCCGGAGAACACGCCATCCCCGCCTCCGCCAAGATGGGCATCGGCATCCAAGAGATCCTCGAAGCCGTCGTCGAACTCGTCCCCCCACCCGTCGAAAACCCCGACGGTCTCCTCCGCGCCTCCGTCTTCGATTCCCTTTACGATCAATTTCGCGGCGTTATTTCCTACGTCCGCATCGTCTCCGGTGAGGTGAAAAAAGGCGATAAGATCAAGCTCTTCCACACTCCCACGAACTACGAGATCAAGGAGACCGGCATCTTCACCCCTAAGATGCAAAAAACCGAAGGCCTCAAAACCGGAGACGTCGGCTACATCATCGCCAACATGAAGTCCTCCGCCGAAGTCAAAATCGGCGACACCATCACCCACAAGGAAAAACCCTGCCTCGAGCCCCTTCCCGGATTCAAAGAAATTCGCCCCATGGTCTTCTCCGGCATCTACCCCATCGACACCTCCGACTACGAGGCCCTCAAAGTCGCCATGGGCAAACTTCAGATCAACGACGCCGCCTTCACCTTCCAGACCGAATCTTCCACCGCGCTCGGCTTCGGCTTCCGCTGCGGCTTCCTCGGCCTCCTCCACATGGAAATCATCCAGGAACGACTCCGCCGCGAGTTCGACATGGACGTCATCTCCACCTACCCCTCTGTCATTTACGAGGTCACCAAGACCGACGGCGAAGAACTCATCATCGACAACCCCTCCTACCTCCCCGAAGCCCAGACCATCGAAAAAATCTGCGAACCCATCGTCCGCATCTTCATCATGGTTCCCGGAGACTACATCGGAGACGTCATGAAACTCATCATGGAAAAGCGAGGCGAACTCGAAAACACCGAGACCATCGACGAATTCCGCGTCATGCTCACGGCCAAAGTCCCTCTCGCCGACATCCTCGTCGACTTCAACGACCGCCTCAAATCTATGACCAAAGGCTACGGCTCTATGGATTATGAGCACGCCGGATACCGCGCCGCCAACATGGTCAAAATGGACATGCTCATCGCCGGCGAACCCGTCGAAGCCTTTTCCACCATCGTCCACCGCGACAAAGCAATCGGCCGAGGCCGCGATCTCGCCGCCAAGCTCAAGGAAGTCATCCCCACCCAGATGTTCGTCGTCGCCATCCAGGCCGCCATCGGAGGAAACATCATCGCAAGAGAAACCATCTCCGCGATGCGTAAAAACGTCACCGCCAAATGCTACGGCGGCGACATCTCCCGAAAGCGCAAACTCCTAGAAAAGCAGAAAAAGGGTAAGGCAAAAATGAAGCAATTCGGTAAAGTTAACATCCCCCAAGACGCTTTCATCAAGGTCCTGAAATCGGGAGATTGATTCGATAACTTTAAAGGATGTATCCAAGATCTTTCGATACGCTTACCCATCTCACCACGTCGCATGCCTCTCATAACACTCCGCATTTCAAAAGAGAGGAATGATGTTTTGAAATAGCGCTGCGCGCTGGAATCAAGAGCCGGGCGCTTTCTCTAAATGGCAGCGTTTCTTAGTCCACCTCCACCCGCAGCCATACCTTGGAAAAATCCTGCTGCCGCACATCGGCCTTATACGCCCAAAAAGAGAAGTTCCGGCTGCCAAAAATCTCCGGCGCTTCTTCAGTTTCCCTTTCATCCATCTCGTATTCAAAGAGTAAAAACATCTCGCTCTCTGCGGCCTGAATTTCTTCGAAGTTCGCCTCGTCTGCCCGGTCAGGATCCTCTCCCATGATCTGCTCACGACATCTGAAGGCATACAACGCTCCACCAGCAGCCCCGGAATACCCCCCAATGTGCCCGCACGAAGCCCCTCCCTCGTCATCTTCGGGTCCCGATTCCAACTCCTCCATCAAATCATCCGATAATTCCAGCTCTTCAAACAAGGGATGATCCGTAAAAGGGAGGGTCTCTCCTTCCTTAAAACTGAGAGGTCGGGCCTTAAAGACAAAGCCATCATTCAAATTCTTAGGTATCTCGGAAACAGCTGTGTCGCCCGCCGGGGTATCGGCGACCCATAAGACCTTCCAGCCTGCCGCCTCGGCGAGATCAGTCCCCCACGGTCCGTTTTTGAAATCGTAAAAGAAAAGGAGAACACCATCGCGTGGGAGCCAATTGTGAAGAGCCGGCAACTCCTCCAAATAAATGGTAGCGAGAAGACTCAAAGAATCGCCATCGAACTGAGGCCACTCAAATTTCAATCCCTCGGGAGGCAATCCCCCCGTAGATGAGCGAATCCCTCCCTGCACTTCCCTCATTCCAATGGCACCTTGCGCGTAGGAATTAAGTTGTTTGGGGACACTTCCAATTTTGAACATTCCAACTCTTAGTGAGTAGGTCTCCTCCCAACAAGATCTTAGAAATCTCTGGCTTCTGGAAACGGTCAGACGCTTAAGTCACCCCCCGATTTCCCAGCCGCCTTGAGGGTTCTCATCAAACTTTACACTCCATTCCTGCTCAACATTCAACGCGAGCGCATAGGGCAGAAATTTCTCAAAAAGCTCCGGCGTTTTCTCAGGAGGATTTTCGAGATTCAGCCGCTCCTCCTCGGCCACCTTGAGATACTCGCGGAAGCCTTCCATCTCATCCATAATCCGACGCCCCTTTTTCGAGGGCCGCTTCACCAGCCTGATGAAGGTGAAAATCGATAGAATCGTGACGACTTAAGAAAAGTAAAGTCTCCGGATGGGCCATCCTACCGGGAACTCAACAAAGTGAACTGAGTCGCTGACGAATTGCTTAAAGGGTGATTTTGGATCCTTTCCCTCTCGGAATGATGAGGTATTCTAGTCTGTTTGAGAATTTGCCCTTTTGAGGTCCTCCTTTTTCGTGGTAGAGTCCAAACTCAGGAAGCTGTCCCCTACTGGCTCTGTTTTTCACACACACGCAATGAAGACCTCATTTTTATCCAAATCCCCGACCGCTCTCCTCAGCTGTCTCGGTTCCCTATTCCTCGCCACATCATCTCTGGCCGAGCAGGTGATTTTCACCGAAATCCAATACAACGCCCCGGTTGGACAGCCTGATTTCATCGAAATCACCAACAATACCGGCACTCCTTTCGATTTCGGAAACTGGTATTTCTCCGATGGAATCACCTTCACATTCCCTGACTTCGACGCTGGGGACACGGACGCCCACATTTTGAAGCCTTTTGAGCGTATTTTGGTCTCGGAAGTTGATGAAACCACTCTCCGCACGGCCTACCCCAATATTCCGGCGGCAGTGCGGGTTTATGGCCCTTACACCAACTCGCTCAGCAATTCCGGAGAAACCCTCTCCTTGAGCGACAAGAATGGAATCGTGATGACGACCGTCGACTACAACGATGGCGGAAAGTGGCCCGCTGCACCAGACGGCACCGGCCACACGCTGACCCGTATCAATCCAAACCTCTCGAACGCTGAATGGCGCAACTGGATGAGCAGCGCAGCGCCTGGGGGCACACCGGGGAGACCTTCTGCCAGCGAAGACGACCTGCCGACCACCACCACGCAGATCTTCCAGACCACATCGGTATGGAAATACGATCAGAACGTGACCAACATCGACCGCGGCACCACTTGGCGGGAGCCTGATTTTGATGATAGTGGCTGGCTTGAAGGCCCAGGTCCTTTCGGTAGAAATTCTGCTGACCCATTTGCTACGCCATGGACTACCGGTGGACGGACCACCTACTACTTGCGCCAGGATTTCCAATTCAACAATGCCTTTTCCAGCGCTACCATCAACATTGATTCCCACTTGGACGACGGCCTCGTCGTCTACCTCAACGGCCAGGAGATCACCCGCTTCAACATGCCAAACGGTGAGATCGCCTACGATACCACGGCGAGCAGCGGCCGCGAATGGGACGACCTGGCCGAAATCGCCTCCGGCATCGACATCAGTGCCGCCCTCCAGACAGGGATGAATGTCCTCGCCGTCGGGGTCCACAACGCGGCCGCCGGCAGCTCGGACATCGCTTTCGGTGCGAATATCAGCATCACCGCGGCCGCGCCACCCTCCGGCGCCTTGCCAAATCTCATCATCAGTGAAGTCCACTTCGGAATAGACGGAAATATCGATTGGATCGAACTCCATGCTCCCGGAAATTCTCCCATCTCTGCAGCAGGCTTAAAACTCTCACCCAACCGCACCCTCACTGACACGGTTGATCTTACCGGAAACATTCCCGCCGGAGGCTACCTCAGTTTCCCTGTCACTTTGCCCATTGATGAAAATGGAGACGTCGACCTCTTCCTCATTCAAGGCAACACTGTCATCGATGCCACTCGCTTGGACCGCGACCGCGGCGAGGAAGGATTCCAGTCTTATCCGGTGGGTCAGGAATGGTTTGGCGGAACGGGACACACCCGCGACGCTCCCAACGATCCGGCCTCACGACAAACCAATATCGTCATCAATGAAATCATGTATGACGCCCCCTCCGATCAAGGAACCGGCGAGTATATCGAACTCTACAACAGAGGCAGCGAAACCGTCGATCTGAGCGGCTGGAAAATCTCAAAAGGAGTCAAATTTGACTTCCCCGCTGGGACTTCTTTAGTCGCAGGTGCCTATCTCGTCATCGCCGCCGATGCTCAATATCTCGTCGATGGTCACGGCACTCTTCCCGTGATTGGTAACTGGAGTGGTTCTCTCCGCGACCGCGGCGAGCTCCTCCGTATCGTGGATGCGAATGGCAACCTCGTCGACGAGGTGGATTACATGCCCGAGGGCGACTGGCCCAATTTCGCCGATGGAGACGGCAGCAGCATGGAGCTCCGCCACCCTGACATGGACAACAATATCTCCACCGCCTGGGGCGATAGTGAAGAAAGTCAAAAATCCACGATGCAGTCCTTCAGCTACACCGCTGAATTCCTCCGCTCGAAATGGCTCCCCCTCAGCTCGGGTCAGGAACTTCAGAGCCACTTGGTCGGTGACTCTCACATCATCCTTGAAAACGTCTCCGTGAAAAAAGACGGCGTGGGCTCAAATCTTGTTTTAAATGGAGGAAATATGTCCTCTGATCAAAATAGCAGCGGTGGCTGGGTCTGCCAAGGCACCCACTGGGCCAGCTTCTTCAACAATGGCCAACTGAACCTCGTCGCCGATGGCCACGGAGACAATAAGGCCAACCGCGCCGAGGTCGATATGACCGCTCCCATCGTGGGCAATAGCTACACCCTGTCCTTCGATGCCCGCTGGGTCAGCGGCAAATCGCGTATCATTTTCCAAACCCTCGATCATGGCTTTGGCACCAACTTCCTGATCCCCATCCCAGCAAATCTGGGAACCCCGGGAGCAGCCAACTCGGTCTCCTTGGCTAGCGCCGCTCCCACTGTCACCGGCGTCATCCACAGCCCCGCCGTTCCGGGCACCGCTACTCCGGTCACCGTGAGTGCGCGTATTGATTCCGCCGATGCTCTTTCTTCCGCGGAGCTTGTCTACCGCATCTCCAACGACAATGGCAATGGCACTTGGGTCCGCCGCACCCTGTCAAACGACGGATCAGGCCTCTTCAGCACCGCCGTCAACAACTTCACCAACCAAGGAGATATCATCCAATTCTACGTGGAAGCGAAGTCTGGATCGACCACCACCTTCCAGCCCCGCTACGGTCCGGACCGACCTGCAATGTGGATTGTCGACGGACGCGACATGCCCGACAAACTCCTTCGTGAGCGCTTCATTGTCTCGAACTACGACCGACGTGCTCTCAACACCGGCACCGGCGGAGGCGCTGCCTTTGATTACAAATTCCCGCGCATGTCGAACCACTTCTTCAATGCCACCTTCATCGCAAACGAGAGCGAAATTTTCTACAACGCAGAGATCCGCAAAAGCGGAAGCCCCTTCACCCGCGCCACCAACTCCGCGATCGACCACGGTAAGTGGAAGCTCCCGGGTGATCGTCTTTTCCGCAATCGCCGCCGAAGTGTCATCGACGCCTCGGGAACATCACAAGGGAGTGGAACGCCACGCTACTACGATGATCGCATCGCTCGCTACTTCCTCTATCAGCTGGGTCATCCCATCAACGAAATGGAATTCGTTCACTCGGTCGTCAATGACGATGCCTTCAAGCTCCGCGAAAATCACGAGCCCATTTCCAACGACTTCATGAATCGTAACTTCCCCGGAGGGAGCGATGGCACTCTCCTACGAATCGACGACGAATGGCGCTTCACCAGCGACAATGGAGATTCTCGCCAAAGCCGCAATGCCGACTGGTCCTACAAGGGCACCGACAATCCCACCGCTTATCAAAGCGAGTGGATCATGCGCTCCCGTGAGTCAGATCACGACTTCAGCAACTTCATCGAATTCACCCGTGTGATCGCCAGCAGAGATTACGACGCAGAGACGCTAGACCGCATGGCCGACGCCAACATGATGGCCCTCAATGCCGTTGTTCGTGGATACGATGCTGACTGGGACACCATCACCGTGAATCGTGGAAAGAACGCCTACATGTTCCGTCCGAAAGAGGGTAAAGGCTGGATGCTTATCCATTGGGACGGTGACCGTGTTTTCGAAAACACTGGCCAAGCCATCATCGGAGGCAGAACAGGAGTCAGCACCTACTTTAGGGAACCCCACGTCAAGCGGTTCATGAATTACTACATGACCAAGCTTCTCAACGAGCACACCAAGGGCTCCGCCCGGACCCAGGCTTGGATGCAGGCTGAATCCGATTCCGTTTCGGGCACCGGGGTCATCATGCCCATTTCCCACTACACGAACTGGTTCAACAACCGGGAAAACATTGCTCGCAATTTCATCGGCAACACCACCGCGAACACCACCTTCGCCGTCACCACCAGCAATGCCGCCACCACGGATGATCTCTTCACCCTCGCTGGAACCGCCCCACCCACCGTCTTCAAGGTGCGCGTGGTAGATGCTGCGGGCACTTCCTTCACGTGGACCGACACCACCACCTGGGAGCTGACCAACATCCCGCTTGTGCAAGGATCCAACTCCCTCGCCGTCGAGGGACTCGATCACGATGGAAATATCGTAAAGCAACTCGCCTTCACCATCACCAAGAGCAACAACGCCGCACCAGTTCTCGTGATCAACGCCACCCCAAAGTCTCTCAATGTGAGCCTTGCTGAAACGCTCGATCTCGATGCCTCAAACAGCTTTGACCCCGAAGGTGATTTGCTCACCGTGACTTGGAAGGTGACTCCCGACACAGGCGCGCAAGTGACCGCTGGAGTAAATAGCGCCAGCATCGCCTTCAACACCCCGGGCTTCTATCTCGTGACTGCCAGCACGACCGATAACAACGCAAACACGAGCACCAAAACCCTCGGCGTTTCCGCTTATCGCGCTGACCAATTTTCCACCTTTGGAAATCCCGAACTCGAATCTGTTTGGAGTCCCTTCAAGACGGACAAGCACGGCAATTCTCCGAGTGACCCTTACTACTCGTTGCAGGATAACGAAGGTCGACTCACCATCCATATTCCGGTGAGCACAACTCCCCTCGGACTCCCCTCACTCACTCTTCCGCCCGCCGTTCAGTATATCGACTTCGGCGACGTATGGAAATATGACGACTCCAACGACGAGCTGACGGGCATCTTCGCGCAACCCGCTTATGATGACTCCCTATGGCGGTCCGGCCCCGGCTTCCTTGGCTTCGGTGAGATTATTCCCATAATAGATCCAAAAATTCCAGGCCTGCAAACCAATAACTTGCGGAGAGATCGGAATGCCGGTCTCGTGACCTACTACTTCCGCACCGAATTCGAATTCACAGGCGATCCCATCGGAGCCCAACTCATGATCGATCACCTTGTCGATGACGGCGTCCGCTATTATCTCAACGGCCAGGTAATCGGAAGCATCCGCCTTCCAGATGGCGTCATCGATTCAAACACCGAAGGCGACAAGCTTCCGCTTGAAGATATCGTGGAAGAGGGAGTCCTTACCCTCGACGTTTCAAGCTCCCTCTTACAAGGCACCAATGTCTTCGCAGCCGAGGTCCATAACGAAAGCGACGGAAGCTCCGACCTTGTCTTCGGCGCCCGCGTTAAGATCGCAGCCAATCCCGTCGGAAATAATGAAATCGATCTCGATGACTCTCTCCACCCTTGGGTCCGACGAGCTCTTCCCTCCGGCGATTGGACCCTCCAAACCGAAGTGAAGTTGGAAAAAGCCCAGTTCGGCGATTTCTACGCCGGACTCCTCGTCGAAGCCGACCAAAATGGAACTTCCTACCGCTACGGAGTGGGAATCGAAGATGGCACCAAGCTTGCGACCTTCAAAGTGAATCCTTCCGGAGTCTCAGAAACGATGGTCAGCGGCCCCGACCTCCTGAAAGGCATCGCAACCCTTCGTCTCGTGAAGAAAGAAAATCTCCTCACCTTCTACTCGGTCGACAACGGAACCCTCACTCAGATTCAGCAAATAACCCTGCCCCCAGGAACCACCTTCACCACCGGAGGAGTCTTTGCTTCAACCGAAACCGAACAGTCCCTCGAAGCCAGCTTTGACTACGCCATGCTCATCGAACCCAGCGTCGACTTCGCCGCCTGGATGCTCGAAAATGGCTTCGCCGATCCAGACGCCGAGTTCGGCAGTACTGGATTGAGCAACCTTCTGGCCTACGCCTTGGGAGCTGATCTCAGCATCGATGTGACTCCAAACGTGAACTATAATGGAGGAGCACTCACCTTCAGTCACCGACAGCGTCTACCCGTCAGCGAGCTGACCTATAGCGTCGAGAAATCAACCGACCTCATCACATGGGAAGCGGCCGGCGATCTCACTCCTCAGGGAAATATTCAGCCAAACTCAGATGGCACCTTCACCGTGAACCTCCTAAGCAATATTGATCCCGAAGTAGAGCCTGAGACCTTCTATCGTTTAATTGTGACCCTCCCCTAGCCAGGGAAGGGAAGGGCCCATCCGAGGATGGGTCGCGCTTAACTTTTCATCGCCTGGCCGCGATAACTTTTAGGAGTCATCCCCGCAACTTTCCCAAACTGGCGGGTGAAGGAACTTTGATCGCTATACCCGCAGGAAAGGGCGATCTCACTGAGACTCTTGTCGCTTGATTCAAGCAAGTGACAAGCAGCCTCAATCCGACAGCGCGTAATGTATTGCTTGGTTGAAATACCAAAAAGCCCCTCGATGCGCTGACTGATCTGGTAAGTCGATAATCCGGTCGCTTCAGCGAGTTCACCAAGGCGCAAAGGCCCATCAAGATGCGCCCGAATATAATTGAGGACCTTCGCCAGCGCCTCCAAATCCAGAGGACTCGATTTCGCGCCATCGACGTCTCTCGAAATTCCGGAGAGTCCGACAATCTCGCCTTCTTCATCTCGCAACGCGCGCTTCCAGGTCAGGCACCATCCTTGCCGGCCATCAGGATAAATGTGGAGCTCCAACTGACTACGGATTGCCGCACCCCCTTCAAGAATTCTCCGGTCCTGCCCCTCAAATTCATCGCCCAGTGGGCTCGGAAAAACTTCTGCTGCTGTCTTGCCCAAAAGGTCACTTTTGAGCGTCTTGCCACAGCGCCCTACCAAGGTCGTATTCACGAAATGGTAACGTGCCCCGGCGTCTTTAACAAAGTAGGTCGTGTCAGGAACCTCATCGAATAGTTCGTCCCCACCCAGGGAACGATTCAGCGACTCATTCAATTCACGCGGCATAGCTGGCACCAGCACACGCCATTTTAGACAAAATAAAAAGGAAACACTCGCATTACAGACAAGACGAATGAACGCATTTTGTGCATTCTCTCCGCCATGCCCAACTCCTCTGCGCCCATCTTTCAAGGATGCATCCCCGCTCTCATGACTCCTTGCGATGCGCAGGGAGAGATCAACTACGAGGCTCTCGTCGCCACCGCACAAGAGCTCATCTCCCAAGGAATGCGAGCCGTCGTCTATTGCGGTTCCATGGGCGACTGGCCCCTCCTTACCGATGCCCAACGCCAGGAAGGAGTCCGCCGTCTTGTCGAAGCCGGTGTCCCGGTCGTCGTCGGCACTGGAGCCCAGAATACCAAAATCGCAGCTGAGCACGCCGCTCATGCCCGTGAGGTTGGAGCTCACGGCCTCATGGTCATTCCCCGGGTCCTCTCCCGCGGCTCCGCACCTGCCGCCCAGCGCAATCATTTCAGCGCCATTTTAGAAGCGGGAGGAGATCTTCCCGCCGTCATTTACAACAGCCCCTACTACGGCTTCGAAACAAAAGCGGATCTCTTTTTCTCTCTCCGTGAGCAGTTCTCATCCCTCGTCGGCTTCAAGGAATTCGGAGGAGCATCCTCCCTGAGCTACGCGGCCGAAAACATCACCTCACTCGACGAATCAGTCATCCTCATGGCCGGAGTCGACACCCAGGTCTTCCACGGCTTCGTCAATTGCGGAGCCACCGGAGCCATCACCGGAGTGGGCAATGCACTCCCAAAAGAGATTCTCCGCTTCGTCGCACTCTGCCAATCAGCCGCAACTGGAAATCAACAAGACCGACGCTGGGCCCTCGAACTCACCGAAGCACTCACCGTCCTTTCAACCTTCGACGAAGGCCCTGACCTTGTCCTCTTTTACAAGGAACTCATGGTCCTCGAGGGTCACGGCGCCTACTTGCATCAAATCTACGGAAACGACCAGCTCAGCCCCAGCCAAAAGCAGTTCCTCCACACCCAGTGGCGTCTCTTCCGCAACTGGTGGGCCAATTGGGACGGCAAATAAAAAACAACCAAGCCCCCTCCAAAGTCCGCCGTGGCTCGCAGGGCGAAGGATGACCCCTAATGCCATTTATCCCATCCATCCGTGATTACCCCTCAACTCCACAAAGGAGGAAGCCCCGCAACCAAGCCTTCAACGTTCCCAGCCATGACCATTTCCGTCATCGATTCCCACACTGGAGGCGAACCGACCCGTGCCGTCATCGATAGCGAGCTCACCCCACCGGAACCCGGGGCCCTCGCCGCAAGAGATTTTTTAAGCCGTGAGCACGACTGGCTACGACGCGCCCTCATCCTCGAACCCCGCGGCTTCGAAGCGATCGTCGGCGCTTATCTTTGCAAACCAACCGATCAAACCTGCGTCACCGGCGTCGTCTTTTTCAACAACGTTTCCTATCTCAACGGCTGCCTCCACGGAACCATCGGAGTGGTCGCCATACTCGCCCACACCGGAGAAATTTCCGTCGGAGTTCACCGTATCGAAACTCCTTCCGGAGTGGTCACCGCAACCCTAGCCGCGGATGGATCGGTCACCGTTAACAATGTGCCCTCCTATCGCTTCCGCGAAAGCCAGGAGGTCGAGGTCCCCGGCCATGGCCTCGTCACCGGCGACATCGCATGGGGCGGAAACTGGTTCTTCCTCATTCAAGACCAAGGGCCCGAAGTCTGCTTTTCCGAAATCGAAGCACTCACCCATTTCACTTCTGCCGTAGGACAAGCGCTTATCGAACAGGGAATCACAGGTGCCGACGGCGAACTCATCGACCACATCGAAACCTTCGGCTCACCGAATGAAGGAGTAGATGCCGATAGCCAAAACTTCGTCCTCTGCCCCGGTAGAGCCTACGATCGCTCACCCTGCGGCACCGGAACGAGCGCCAAGCTCGCCTGTCTCGCCGCCTCGGGAAAGCTCGCAGAAGGAGAACTTTGGAAACAAGCCAGCATCATTGGCACCGTCTTCGAATGCCAGTTTTTGAATCTTCCTGAAGAAGGAATGATCACCCCCATCATTAGCGGAAAAGCCCATATTACTGGGAAATCGACCTTCGTTCTCGATCCCGAAGACCCCTTCAAATTCGGCATTTCACCATGAGCGACTCCGGGAAAAATATCCTCGTCGTCGGCGGAGGGGTCATCGGGCTCAGTATTGCATACTCTCTCTCCAAGTCCGGCCATCACGTCCGCATTATGGAGCGCGATCCCTCGCTCACCGATTCATGCTCCAGCGGTAACGCCGGCATGATTGTGCCCAGCCATTTCATCCCCCTCGCCGCTCCCGGGGTCATTTCCCAAGGACTCAAGTGGATGCTCAATCCCAAGAGCCCTTTCTTTTTGCGACCCCGCCTCGACCCCGCCCTCGCCCGGTGGATCTGGCTCTTCATGCGCCACTCCAATCAGCAACACGTCCAAAACAGCGCAGAACTTCTGCGCGACCTCAGCCTGCTCAGCCGACGTCTCCACCTCGAACTCGCTGAGCAGGAAAATTTCCCACTCGTCGACAAAGGCCTCCTCATGCTTTGCCAGTCTCAGAAAGGACTCGACGAAGAAGCGGAAGTCGCGGAGTCCGCCCATCGTCTCGGACTCGAAGCCGAAGTCATCAACCTCACCCGATTGCATGAGCTCGAACCGAACGCTAAAATCAACGCCAAGGGTGGCGTCTGGTTCCCACAAGATTGCCACCTCGATCCCTCCGACTTCATCCAAGCCCTCCGCCGGGGAATTAAAAAAGCAGGTGGTGAGTTCATCGACGCCGAGGCAGAGAACCTCGACGACTCCACCATCGTCACCAAGACAGGTGAAAAGCACACCGCCGACACCATCGTTCTCGCCGGCGGAATCGCCACGCTCAATCTCGCCCGCGATCTTGGCCTCAAGCTTCCCATGCAGGGAGGAAAGGGCTACTCGCTCACTCTTCCCAAACCCCTCCGAAACCCCGAACTCTGCTCCCTTTTAAAAGAAGGCCGCGTCGCCGTTACCCCCATGGGCGATCAACTGCGCGTCGCTGGCACGATGGAAATTTGCGGAAAAGACACCTCCATCAGCAAACCCCGGCTGCAAGGAATCATCGAATCTTTCTGCTCCTTTTATCCTGAATTTCGACCCGCTGATTTCGATAACCTCACCCCCTGGGTCGGCCTCCGCCCCTGCTCACCGGATGGACTCCCCTACCTCGGAAAAGCACCCGGCCACGAAAAAATCATCATCGCCACCGGCCATGCCATGATGGGCCTCTCGCTCGCTCCCGTCACCGGCCATCTCGTCACTCAGCTGGTAAACAATAAGTCGCCCTCTCTCGACCTCAGCGCGCTCGACCCCGCCCGCTTCGGTTAATCCAACAAAAGATCGGGTCGAGCACTCCCACGATCGCTTGCTGGATCAATCGATCTACCTTCGTAACTTCGGAAACAAACCGTGGCATGAAGGGTGCTTAATTTAGCCTGTTTCAGGAACTGAACCATTGAGAAACCAACGAATGGAGCCCTCCATAGCACTGCGTGGGAGAAGCTAAAAGCTCGAGGGTAAAAAGAGAGATGGCTAAACCACATTAATGATATCAAAATTAAACGGCAACAAGTGCAGCCACCCAGACCCCACGGATCGCTTCCATATTTTCCTCAGAATATTGATTGAAAATTGGACCTTGGGGGGCTGGCACTTTTTCCGTAACGGAACCGAAATCTTATTCTTCCGCACGATGCTGAGCTTCAAGATTTGGAACGGAATCATTCGTCCGACTGCTCCAACCACTTCACCACCACATCGGGAAAGTCAGTGAACAAACCGTCCACCCCGGCTTCAGTGAAAAGCAGGCTCAATAAATCATCAACAGACCTGGCAACTCCGGGCAGCTCATCCACCCGCAAGGTATACGGATGAACCACCAGGTCGATGGCATGGGCGTTTTTAACAAGATCGGTCACCCGTCGGTCGGCCGGGTTCTTGCCGGAGATCACGCTGCTGATGGGCGGGCCAATGCCGTCGGCGAATTTCGCTACTTTGGTCAATCCTTTGGGAAGCAGAAATTCGTCGCCGAGGAGCAGAAGGCGCCCCTCCCAATCAAGTTCGGTGCGCAGCCGTTTCACCTCCTCAAATTCAAAACATTGCAGCCAGCACGGATCTTCTCTCGTGACGTAACCGCAGCGCCGAAGGATCGAGATCACGATACTGCTGATGTCGTGGCCTTGTTTACGATGCCATGCGGGTTGCTTGATCTCCGGGTAAATACCGGCGACTCGACCGCTGGATTTGTTGAGTCCCTGGATGAATTTCAGCTCCTCCTCCAAAGTGGAAATTTGGAATGGCGCTCCACCTACCGGAAAGCGATTCGGATAGACCGCCTGGCTGGTTTTCGCGTTGAATCGCTCGGTCACTCGAAGCTGTTTGAGCTCAGCAACCGTGAAATCCAGCGTATAGTAACGCCCATCTGCGCGTTTGCGCTCCGGAAAGCACGTCGCAACGTCCGTGGTCGTATCCAGGTGAATGTCGTGCAGCACCACCGGAACATCGTCTTTCGTCAGCACGATATCCTGTTCGAGGAATTCCGCTCCCTGCGCGTGCGCCATCGCCTTCGCCGCCAGCGTGTGTTCCGGCAGGTAGCCGCTGGCCCCGCGATGGGCGATGACAATGGGCGGGGACTCCCTGCCCAAAAGCGGCAGGAAGAGGGCAAAATAGAGAAGAATATGTTTCATTCCGGAGTCGAGTTTCTGGTCGGCTTGTGACCCAGGGTGAGCGCACTAAAGACAATTGTCAGCAAGCAACACCCGATCATCGTGCCGAACACCCCGCCCCAGCCCCAGTGCTGTCTCTTATACACATCTCCGAGCCCACGAGACAAGAGGCAATCTCGT
>OJHF01000117.1_pt1 | contig 24422 bp, 20 predicted proteins | sample 1594891 | NCBI WGS metagenome assembly OJHF01 (sample SAMN05416737, study PRJEB24817) | seawater metagenome | isolation source: Sea water | place: Canada:Atlantic | collected 2013-07 | reverse complement strand
GGAATGGCTTGATACATGACGAACGGATTGCCCACATCCCAGGGTGCATCAAAGCCTTCATCCTTGGCCCACTTCCTATCAAAAAAGACCGATTCCAAATGGGCAATATCGCTTCGTCCTAGTTGCCAAATAAAATGATTTTTCTGAACGGGCCGAGACGTCATCTTCTGCAGTCGATAATAGAACTGCTCCACGCCCGCATAGGTCATCGGGTTGTCATAGGGGTGCGGAGAATCAATTACCACGACTTTCGGCGTGGGTTTGCCGGCTGCGACCTCTTTGAGTGAGTTGCCGGCTGTCTTTGAACGCACCAACTTGAAGAGCTCGCCCGTGCTTTCATCCAGCGTGAGGGTCGAGAGGTAGACATGATCAAAGATATAGCGGGAAACCAGCTGGTGTTGCGCATCGGGCTGATTGAAGAACGCCTCCCAGCGAGCCACGATCTCCGGGTTGGCCAGAGCGGAGGCTTTTGATAGATCCGCTTCGGTGGGTCCAGGTGAGCCGGCTGAGACCCACTGCTTAATCTGCGCTAGCTGCGACTCATCCAATGCCGGAAGCCCATAGGGCATGCCCTCGGCTGGATTGGCGGTCAGGTGGGACGCAAGGGCGTCGGATGTACTCTGACAAGAATGTTTGTAGCGGTGGTTGCTCGACATTAACGCTTTCCGCGAAAAGCCCGGCTGATTGTTCTGATGCCCCACAGTCACAAGTTGTGAGATCATCGATCCCGCTAGATTTTCGGTCGCATTTCCCCCTCGCGACACTATTGGGTAAAAACCATCCTTGCGCCACCCCTCAGTCGTCGCATGAACGTCCATCCCTGTTCGCTTAAAATTATCAAAATGTAACGAATAGGGGTTTCTCCCGAAGCCCCCTCGCTCGACAGCACGAAAAGAAGAAAGCTTCACATTGCAGGGCGAACCAATGCAGCCGTGACAGGCGATGCAGCGATTGTCAAAGAGCGGTTGAATTTCACTGGCATAAGTGGCCGATGCGCCGGGCGTCGGCTCTGCGACAGCCACCTTTTCACTGGTATTCGTCCCGGCGACCGAAGAACTCTCGCTGCAGCCTAAAGCCAGCGCCGAGAATATCAGCACGAAAAAAAGAGAGACGAATGGCTTGAGGTACTGAGGCATCGTTATGATTCCCTTGTTTAACAAGTTCGCCGTAAAACATTGCGATCGCGCTGGTTTCAGTAAGGGGGTGAGTCGACGCCGCTTCGACTCACCCGCAGAAAATCTGGCATCACGTCAAAAATACTATTGCTGCTCTTCATCTGGCCCTCGGAAAGCTGATCGGAAACGGCAATCGTCAGATTATAAGGAAAGTAAACTGGTTGTGTCGAGCATATTGTCTAGTCCGGCCTGGTCAGTGAGGAGGCAAGATGATGCTCGTCTAGCGAGGGATAATGCGAAATGCCGCTTAGCCTTCAGTCGAGGATGGGGTCGACGCGAGTAGTTTATAATGCCCAGGTACTGACCGCAGTACTTCATTGCGGCGGGGGCGTGCGGCCTGGTGCCTAGTTCTGGTGTTCAAAAACTGATGTTGAAAAAGAGATCATAGGGCTAGGATATGTCTGCTAGACTATTCGGCCTTACTGATGGAATCACGCTATGGTTGGGCAGTTGCAGACGGTGCTGAATTGGGTTGGGTTTATATGCCTAGTCTACATGGCTACGTTCGCCATGATATATGGGGTTGGCATGGGATTATTCAGTTTAGATATTCCTCATCCTAACAGCTTTTTTATAGACCTATTCTTTATCAAGCTCGCCCTTTATCCTATATGCCTTATCGCTCAATACATCATATGTGGCAAGGTCACGATTCTGCCGTGGAGGCCATAGATGCTAGACGGCATAGGCGCTATTATAGATTCCATAGGGGACACTGCAGCGGCGGAGGCTATTGCATCGACTCACCCTGTATCGTGAGCAACCCAGGCTAGTCAATCAAGCTGCTCGCTAATGGGCGCTGCGCTATTGCTACCGATAATCAGCCGCTGCCTGCAAAATTAGTCTATTTTTCGCTCTTCTCAAGGTTGACCGGGGTAGTGGGCCTACCTATAATGCATCTCCTCGAAATTGGAGCCTAAATAATTCGGGCTTCGGGTGTCAGTGCCGAGGGGCCTGTCACAGTCGAGGAAGCTTTGATGCGGGGTGGAGCAGTCTGGTAGCTCGTCGGGCTCATAACCCGAAGGTCGTCGGTTCAAATCCGGCCCCCGCTACCAATTAGCACTGTTAGCTTTGGAGCTATAGTGTGAAATTAAAAGCCCCTTTTTAGGGGCTTTTTTGTACATGGAGAAAAGAACCGGCAGTGGCGAGCAAAGATCAGCAAATTGCGGAGATGTTGCAATCCACTGTGGTTGCGTTGGGTTACCAGTTATGGGGTGTGGAGTACACGCCACAGGGCAGGCACAGTATTGTGCGGGTTTTTATAGACAGCCCTGCAGGCATCTCGGTTGATGACTGCGCTGGTGTCAGTGCACAGGTGAGTAGCATTCTGGATGTTGAAGATCCGATTGCGGGGGAATACACGCTAGAAGTTTCCTCCCCCGGCATGGATCGGCTGTTGTTCAAGCTGGAGCAGTATTCCGGTTATGTGGGTGAGACGGTGGAGTTGCGTTTACGCAGTGCCTTTGAGGGGCGGCGCAGGTTCAAGGGTATTTTGAAAGGTATTGAGGGTGATGAGGTTGTGATTCAGATAGATGATCACGATTTATTGTTGCCTTTCGGCGCGATTGAAAAAGCGCGGGTACAACCCCGCATCTAAACGCGGCAAGTGAATTGGCGAGGCTTGAGATGACGAAAGAAATTCTGTTGGTGGCTGAGGCTGTCTCTAATGAGAAGGGCGTGTCTGAGGACATAATCTTCGAAGCGATAGAGCTGGCGTTGGCGACGGCGACCCAAAAGCGTTACGACGAAGAGGCGGACATTTTGGTCACTATTGATCGTACTACGGGCGATTATGTTTCCAAGCGTCGCTGGCTGGTTGTGCCAGATGATGAAATGGCGCTGCTGGGGACTCAGTTCACTACCGAGGAAGCCATAGAGCAGGATCCAAATCTGAAGCCCGGGGACATTTACGAGGAGGAGGTGGAGAGCATCGCATTTGGCCGCATCGCCGCACAGACTGCCAAGCAAGTGATTATTCAGCGAGTTCGTGACGCTGAGCGCGCACAGGTTGTTGACCAGTATTTGAGTCGTGTGGGTGAGCTTATTGCCGGTACGGTAAAAAAGGTAACGCGAGACAATGTGATTATTGATATGGGCAGCAACGCCGAAGGTCTGCTGCCGCGGGATCAATTGGTGGGTCGCGAGACATTCCGCGTTAATGATCGGGTGCGCGCTATTCTTAAGGAAATCAGCACAGAACCTCGGGGCCCGCAGTTAATTTTGAGCCGTTCATGTACAGAAATGTTGATAGAGTTGTTTAAAATCGAGGTGCCAGAGATTGCTGAGGAAGTTATTCAGATTCGTGCCGCAGCGCGCGATCCGGGCTCCCGTGCGAAGATCGCTGTAAAAACTAACGACCAACGTATTGATCCAGTGGGTGCGTGTGTCGGTATGCGCGGATCGCGTGTACAAGCGGTCTCCAGCGAGCTCGACAACGAGCGTGTCGATATCGTGCTGTGGGATGATAACCCCGCACAATTGGTGATCAATGCCATGGCGCCTGCGGAAGTTGAGTCCATTGTGGTGGATGAGGACAACCGCACCATGGATGTTGCCGTATCCAAAGACAATCTGGCGCAGGCGATCGGTCGTTCTGGCCAAAATGTGCGTCTGGCGGCTCAGCTAACCGAATGGACTATTAATGTCATGAGTCTTGAGGATGCTGCTGAGAAGCAGGAAGTGGAGTCCACTGAAGTTATTCAGGTGTTTGTCGATGCCCTTGATATTGACGAGGATGTGGCCGGAATTTTGGTCGAAGAAGGCTTTGCCACACTGGAAGAAGTAGCCTATGTGCCTCTGGCAGAACTGACTGCTATTGAAGGGTTCGATGAGGATATCGCAGAGGAACTGCGTGCACGAGCCAAGGGCGCGTTGTTGACGCAGGCCATTGCGTCTGAGGAGGAGGTAGGCTCGCATGAGCCGGCCGAGGATCTCTTAACCATGGAGGGTATGGATCGCCAGTTGGCCTACATCTTAGCTGGTCGTGCGATTGTCACCATGGAAGATTTGGCAGAGCAGGCAGTGGATGATCTCATGGACATCCCGGAGATGACTGAAGAACGTGCCGGTGAATTGATTATGACTGCAAGGGCACCCTGGTTTGCAGAGGCAGAAGAGTAACCTGAGATTGCACGATTAATTGCGCTACGACAGGATACCAAGGAGAGTATTGAATGGGTCAGGTGACAGTAAAGCAGCTCGCTGAAGTGGTAGGCGCCTCCTCGGATCGCCTTTTGGCACAGATGAGAGAAGCGGGATTGCCTCACACGGGGGCAGAACAAGCTGTGTCTGATGAGGATAAGCAGACACTGCTGACTTACCTGAAGCAAAGTCATGGGGAGCCAGCGGATGCCCCCAAGCGAATTACATTAAAGCGAAAGACTATTAGTACCTTACGTACCTCCGCGTCGCAGGGTAGAAAAACCGTCAATGTCGAAGTGCGAAAGAAACGTACCTATGTAAAACGCGATTCGGAAGAGTTGGTCGATGCAGAGGTGCCAGTTGATGGTGATTTGGCAGAACATGATCAGGAAATTATTGTAGAAGTAGAAGACGTGTCTGCCCAGGCTGTGGCGGAATTAGAGGCTCAGGAAGCGGCGGCAGCTGAGCGTGAGCAACTCGCGGCGGCGGTCACCGAGTTAGAGGCCAGCGCAGAGGAAGATCCGGCTAATCTGGACCCAGAGGTACTGCGACAACGGGCAGCGGCGCGCCGCAAGCTCAAGGAAGCCAATGAAGCTGTGTCCCGCCGGGATGCAGCTGATGCCCGCAAGGCAGCTGAAGATCAGATCAAGGCTGAAACGCAGGCTGCTAGCGAGGAGAAAGCGAAAGAGGGTGGCAAGCGACCGAAGCGTCTTCATGAGGTGCCATCTGCCGCACCTGGCGGGGATAATGATAGCCGCAAGCCTCGCAATAAGCTGGCTCGTAATTCACCCGCTGGTCGGGGTAAGCAGCGTAATCACAATTTATCTCTGGCGGATTTGGATTCTGAACCGGGAGCGGGTCGTCGTCGCGGTGGTCGTAAGAAAATTAGAACCTCGCATGAAGAACATTCCAAGCACGGGTTTGAAATGCCAACGGAAAGAAAAATGCAGCAAGTCGAAATTATGGATATGAATTCCATTGCCGATCTTGCGCAGCAGATGTCAGTTAAGACCGGAGCAGTTATCAAAGAGTTGATGAAACTCGGTGTGATGGCAAATATCAACCAGATGATTGATCAGGATACTGCGACGTTGTTGGTGGAAGAATTTGGTCACGGCTTCAAACTTGTCAGCGCTGATGCGTTGGAGGAAAAGCTTGAGGAAGCCCTGTCACAGCGCGAAGGTACTGAAGAATCTCGCGCGCCAGTGGTTACCGTAATGGGGCATGTGGACCACGGTAAGACGTCGTTGCTCGATTACATTCGCAAGAGTCAGGTAGCGTCGGGCGAGGCTGGAGGCATTACTCAGCATATCGGCGCCTACCATGTGGAAACCGACCGCGGCATGATTTCGTTTCTCGATACACCGGGGCACGCCGCGTTTACTGCGATGCGTGCGCGTGGAGCTAAAAGTACAGACATTGTGATTCTGGTTGTCGCTGCAGATGATGGTGTTATGCCTCAGACTGAAGAAGCAGTCAAACACGCCAAGGCAGCTAATGTGCCTATTATCGTAGCGGTTAACAAAATTGACAAAGAGGGTGTAGATCCCGAGCGCATCAAGAGTGAATTGGCCGCCAAAGATGTCATACCGGAAGAGTGGGGAGGAGATACACAATTTATTCATGTCTCGGCTCAAACCGGTGAAGGCGTGGACGGTCTGCTTGATGCGATATTGCTACAGTCGGAACTGTTGGAACTGACCGCTGCGCGCGACATACCTGCACAAGGTATTGTGATCGAATCCCGTCTGGACAAAGGGCGTGGACCTGTCGCATCGCTATTGATTCAAAGTGGCACACTGCGCAAGGGCGACATCGTTCTTGCTGGCCTGCAGTTCGGACGAGTGCGCGCCATGATGGATGAAAATGGTCAGGTAATCGATGAGGCTGGCCCCAGCATACCTGTAGAGATTTTGGGTCTGGATGCTGCTCCTGCGGCAGGTGATTTGTTTGCTGTTGTCGAGAGTGAAAAGCATGCTCGTGAGGTCGCCGATTTCCGACAGGAAAAGACGCGCAATATGAAAATACAGCGTCAGCAGGCCGCCAAACTAGATAACATGTTTGATAGCATGACGGCAGTTGGTAGGAAAACGCTCAATGTTGTGGTCAAGGCAGATGTAAGGGGTTCGCTGGAGGCCATTCAGTCGGCTCTCCTCGAGATCGGGAACGACGAGGTTCAAGTGAATATTATCACTGGCGGCGTCGGCGGCATCACTGAGACAGACGTCAATTTGGCAGTGACTTCCAGTGCGGTTGTGTTCGGTTTCAATGTGCGAGCGGACAATGCAGCGCGAAGGTTGGTGGAAACTGAAGTCATTGATATGCGTTATTACAATGTCATTTACGATTTGATCGACGATGTGAAGGCAGCTCTGACAGGTATGTTAGCGCCTGAATTAAGAGAAAATATTGTGGGTATCGCCGAGGTCCGGGACGTATTTAGTTCGCCCAAGTTTGGCCAGATTGCGGGTTGTATGGTGATCGAGGGAACCATTCATCGTTCCAAGCCCATCCGCGTGCTGCGCGACAGTGTGGTGATTTATCAGGGCGAGTTGGAATCATTGCGTCGTTTCAAGGATGACGCCAATGAAGTGCGTAATGGCACGGAATGTGGCATCGGTGTGAAGAACTACACTGATGTCAAAGCGGGTGACCTCATCGAAGTGTATGAAGTCAAGGAGATAGCCCGCTCTCTTTAAGCGGCGCTGTAATGAGTATGATTAATGGCTAAAGAATACGCCCGGACACAACGCGTTGCCGACTATCTGCAGCGTGAGTTGGCTTTGCTGATTCAGCACCAAGTGCGAGACCCTCGTGTTGGTATGGTCAGCATTACTGGCGTCGACGTGAGTCGGGACCTCGGCCATGCCAAGGTCTACTACACGGCGCTGGACAGTAATTCGAGCGAGGATGCGAGTGAGTCTACCGAGGTGCTAAACAAGGCCTCTGGCTTCTTACGCAGTCAGCTGTCCAAGGACAGCAATATGCGTACTGTACCGAATCTGCGGTTTTATTTTGACGGCAGTGTGGGTCGCGGCCGTAGTTTGGAAGACTTGATCCAGCGCGCGACAGATGCAGACCGAGAGTTAGGCTTGCACAATGATGACGAGTCGAAGAGCTAGCGGATGGCCAGGGTTCGCCGTGGGCGCCCGGTGGATGGCATTCTACTGCTGGACAAACCCCTAGGGGTTAGTTCGAATCATGCATTGCAGAGCGTTAAGCGACTGTATGAGGCTGCCAAGGCGGGCCACACCGGTAGTCTTGATCCGCTAGCCACTGGTGTGTTGCCACTGTGCTTCGGTGAGGCAACCAAGTTTTCTCAGTATTTGCTGGATGCAGACAAAGCCTACGAGAGTACATTCGTGCTCGGTACCGTCACCGATACGGGTGATGCAGAAGGGCGGGTGCTGGAAGATAAAGATGCCAGCGGCGTGACAGAGAGTAACGTTATTACAGCATTGCAAGCCTTCGAGGGCGACATAGAACAGATTCCCTCGATGTTTTCTGCCATCAAGCAGGGCGGGCAGCCCCTTTACAAGTTAGCGCGTAAGGGTCTGGAGGTGGAGCGCAAACCGCGCTCTGTGGTCATAAAGACGCTACAGCTGCGCGCTTTCCGTGGCGGTGAAAGGCCTGAGGCGGATATTTACCTGGAGTGCAGCAAGGGTACCTATGTGAGATCGCTGGCGGAGGATCTCGGTCGCGCAATCGGCTGCGGTGCCTTTGTTAGCGCGCTGCGGCGAACCAGGGCTGGACCGTTTGGAATTGAAGACAGTATGACCCTGAACGCCCTTGAGGCACTGAAGGGTGTCGGTGAGTCTGGCCAGCTGGACACGCTTTTATTGCCCACGGATGCCGCATTGGGCGCACTGCCGCTGGTTCGTCTCAGTGAATCCAGCGGTTTTTACATGCGCCAGGGTCAGCCGGTAATGGTGTCAAATGGGCCCCGAGATGGTATTGTGCGCGTCGCCCTCGACTCGGGAGAGTTTTTGGGGGTTGGAGAAATGTTGGATGACGGGCGAGTAGCGCCACGTCGTCTCATTGTCACCGGGAGGTGACGCGAACCTGTCTGTAAATCTGCACGGACAGGCTCTTTTATTAATGAAGGGTGGTACGCCACCTAAGGCAGATTAAGCAAGAGGAAAGAACAATGGCATTACATGTAGAAAAGAAAGCAGAGATTGTAAAAGAATATCAGGTGGCCGAAGGCGATACTGGTTCCCCAGAAGTACAGGTAGCACTGCTGACTGCGAATATTGAGCAGTTGCAGGGGCACTTCAAAACGCATTCACATGACCACCACTCCCGCCGAGGTCTGATCAGGATGGTTAACCAGCGTCGCAAGTTGCTGGACTACCTCAAGCGCAAGAGTGTTCCGCGTTACAGTGATCTGATTAAGCGACTTGGCCTACGTAGATAGGCCACACCCTTGCCGGGGCGCTCATGGGAACGTCCCGGTGTCATTTTGAGAATTGGAGAATTAAAGTGAATCCAGTAACTAAAACATTCCAGTACGGTGGCCAGACTGTCACTTTGGAGACTGGTCGTATTGCTCGGCAAGCGAGTGGAGCCGTCTTGGTGACCGTTGAGAACACTTCTGTGTTGTGCACCGTGGTTGCGGAAAAAACCGAGCGACCAGGCCGCGATTTCTTCCCGTTGGCAGTTCATTATCAAGAAAAAGCCTATGCTGTAGGTAGAATACCCGGTGGCTTCTTTAAGCGTGAAGCCCGTCCTAGTGAAAAAGAGACACTGACGTCTCGTTTGATCGATCGTCCGATCCGTCCCTTGTTTCCGAAGGGCTTTATGAACGAAGTGCAAGTTATCTGTACTGTTATGTCTGCGGATAAGCATATCGATCCTGATATCCCTGCGATGATTGGTACGTCTGCCGCGTTGGCAATTTCCGGCTGCCCATTCAATGGTCCAATCGGCGGAGCTCGGGTTGGCTTTAATGAAGCCCAAGGCTACTTCCTTAACCCCACCTACGCACAGTTGGCAGATAGCAAGTTAGACATGATTGTCGCTGGCACGAAGGATGCGGTACTGATGGTTGAGTCTCAGGCTCAGGAATTGAGCGAAGACCAAATGTTGGGCGCGGTACTGTTTGCACACCAGGAAATGCAGGCGGTTATTCAGGCTATCAATGAATTGGTTGCTGACGCGGGTAAACCTCGCTGGGAGTGGAAACTTCCAGATGTCGATGAAGCACTAATGACGGCTGTTGAAGATCAGGTCAAGGTTGATTTGGGTGAAGCATACCGTATCACCGAGAAGGCAGTTCGTTACGAGCGTGTCAGTGGAATTCGCGCTGCGGCAATAGCGGCGCTGGCTGTGGAGGGAGGCCCTTCTACAGACGAAGTGAAGAACATCTTCAAGAAAATTGAAAAGAGTTTGGTACGCAAACGCATTTTGTCTGGCGAACCGCGTATTGACGGCCGTGATACGCGCACTGTGCGTCCCATCGCGTGTGAGGTTGACGTACTCTCCAAGGTTCACGGTAGTGCTCTGTTTACACGTGGCGAGACACAGGCTATTGGCGCGGTAACACTCGGTTCTACGCGTGATTCTCAGATAATCGATGCGTTGGAAGGCGAGCGTAGAGATCCCTTTATGCTGCACTACAATTTCCCTCCGTATTCTGTCGGTGAAGCAGGTCGTGTTGGCTTTACAAATCGTCGCGAAGTGGGTCATGGTCGTTTGGCGCGTCGTGGTCTGACCGCTGTTCTGCCGACCAATGAAGATTTTCCCTACACTATTCGTGTCGTCTCAGAGATTACGGAGTCTAATGGCTCCAGCTCCATGGCCTCGGTTTGTGTTGGTTCCCTGGCATTGATGGCTGCAGGCGTACCTTTGAAAGCGCCTGTTGCCGGCATCGCGATGGGTCTGGTAAAAGAAGGTAACCAGTTTGCTGTGCTTACCGATATATTAGGTGATGAAGATCACCTTGGTGATATGGATTTTAAAGTGGCAGGAACTGCAGAGGGTGTGACTGCGCTGCAGATGGACATCAAGATTGAAGGCATCAATGAGCAGATCATGGAAGTCGCATTGGAGCAGGCACAGGTTGCCCGTTTGCACATCTTGGGACAGATGAATGAAGTGCTGCCAGCAGCTCGTACCGTAACATCTGAAAATGCTCCTAGCATGACCACACTCAAAGTTGATTCCGATAAAATCCGGGATATCATCGGCAAAGGTGGAGCGATGATCCGATCGATCACTGAGCAGTCCGGTGCGACGGTCGATATTGATGACGATGGTACTGTGCGTATCTTTGGTCAGGATCAGGCTTCGCGAGATGCGGCAGTAGCTTTAGTTGAAGAGATTACAGCTGAAGCAGAAATTGGAGCAGTGTATGAAGGAACGGTTGCACGTATCGTAGACTTTGGCGCCTTTATTAATATCCTGCCAGGTAAGGATGGGCTAGTACACATTTCGCAGATTGCGAATGAGCGTGTAGAGAATGTGTCTGATCATCTTAAGGAAGGCGAAGTTGTGCGAGTCAAAGTGCTGGATGTAGATCAGCGTGGCCGTATTAAGCTTTCTATCAAGGAGTTACTTGAGGACGAGGCTTCTAGTGCTGAAGAAGCTCCGGCACAGGAAGCGTCTGAGTAAATTATCGGCTAAGCCTTTTTGGGGCTGACAAAGGGATGTGCTGTTAGGCACGTCCCTTTTTTTTATCAAGATTTTTTGTCAGCCTCAAGCTGAATGAGATTGTCATGTGATGCCGCGGCGCCTCAGGACGGTCGATTCTTTACCAGGTTCTCCACTACAGATGGATCTGCTAGCGTACTGATATCGCCTAGGTTATCCAGCTCGTTTTCAGCGATTTTACGCAGGATTCTGCGCATAATTTTTCCTGAACGGGTTTTAGGTAGCCCGGGCGCCCACTGAATTATATCGGGTTTAGCGATGGTTCCAATTTCTGCCGCGCATGAGGCTATCAATTCTGCCCGTAATTTTTCGGATGGCTCGACACCCTGCATGGGTGTGACATAGGCGTAGATGCCCTGGCCTTTGATGTCGTGAGGATAGCCCACCACTGCAGCCTCAGAGATTAGCGCGTGCAGCACGAGGGCGCTTTCGATTTCGGCAGTACCCAGACGGTGACCAGAGACATTGAGTACGTCATCCACGCGACCGGTGATTCTATAATAGCCATCCTCATCACGACTGGCACCGTCTCCGGTGAAGTAGTAGCCGGGGTAGGGTTTAAAATAGGTATCAATCATGCGCTGATGGTCGCCATATACGCTGCGGATTTGGCCAGGCCAGGACGATTTAATAACAAGGTAGCCTGCGCCAGGCCCTTCGATTTCCACGCCTTGTTCAGTTAACAGTGCTAGGTCGACGCCGAAGAAGGGCAGACTGGCGGAGCCGGGCTTCAGGGCCATGGCTCCGGGTAGCGGAGTGATCATGTGTGCGCCTGTTTCCGTTTGCCACCAGGTGTCTACGATAGGGCAGCGAGAGTCGCCAATCACGTTGTAATACCACTCCCAGGCTTCCGGGTTGATGGGTTCCCCCACGGTACCCAATAGTCTCAGGCTTGCGCGTGAGCTGCGAGTGACTGGCTCATCGCCCATCGCGTGAAGGGCGCGGATTGCTGTAGGTGCAGTGTAAAACGTGTTGACCTGGTGTTTATCGATAACCTCCCAGCAGCGGCCTGCGTCGGGATAGGTAGGCACGCCCTCAAACATCAGAGAAATTGCGCCATTGGCGAGCGGGCCATAGATAATATAAGTGTGCCCAGTTATCCATCCCACATCAGCTGTACACCAGAAAACGTCACCTTCGCGATAGTCAAACACATACTTGAATGACATGGCGGATTGCAGGAGGTAGCCGCCAGTGGTGTGTAGAACCCCTTTGGGTTTGCCGGTGGAACCTGATGTATAGAGTATGAAGAGAGGGTCCTCTGCATCCATGGACTCGGGTGTGCAATCGCTGTCTGCGCTGTCAACTGTGTCGTGGTACCAGATGTCCCGGTCTTGGTGCCATTCGATATTCCCGCCGGTGTGTTTTACAACTAGACAGGTATGAATATTGGGGCAGGCGGCCAGCGCCTTGTCTGCATTGGCCTTGAGTGAGACCTTCTTACCTCCGCGAACACCTTCATCCGCGGTGATCAGAGTCTGACAGTTTGAGTCCAATATTCGATCTTTAAGGGCTTCTGGAGAAAATCCGCCAAACACCACCGAGTGCACAGCACCAATGCGGGTGCAGGCTAACATCGCAAAGGCCGCTTCAGGAATCATCGGCATATAGATACAGACCCGGTCGCCCTTGCGCACACCGCGAGCTTTTAGAGTGTTGGCCAATCTGCAGACGTGATCTTTCAATTCACCATAGGTAATGTGTTTGCAGTCGGCCGGATCATCGCCTTCCCAGATCAGTGCTGTCTGGTCAGCTCGTTGGGGTAGGTGCCGGTCAATGCAATTGTAGGATACATTGAGCTTGCCTCCGGCGAACCATTCGGCATCACCCTTGCTGAAATCATAGCGGACAACGGTGTCCCACGTGTGATCCCAATCCAAAAATTCATTAGCCATTTCTGCCCAGAAAGTTTCAGGATCATCCAATGACTGCTGATACATATCCCGATAGCGTTGAGCATCTATATGGGCGTCGCTGAAATTGGCAGGTACTGGACGGGTGAGAGAGATAGGCATATGGTTTTCCCCTAATACATTTGCGCAGCACAAAACAATACGTGCCCGGCTGTGTTGTGCAAGCCGGTCGCTGACAACGGGATAAAAAGAATGCGGGTTTAGTGGCCGCTGGCCAGCATGCCCCAATCGGATACTGGGTTGAGTGACAGCCTCACGTTGTCAATAAGACGCGTGGAGCCCAGACAAGCCGCCGCTAGGATGGCAATTTCTTCAGTGTCTTCCGTAACGGCAAGAAGAGTGTGGGCATCGCGAACGGCAAAGTAGTCTGCATCAAACCCCGCCTGCAGTAACTTGATACGTGCGTGTGATTCCAATTCAAAAAAGTTGTCAAAGCCACACGCAATAGCTTCGCGGCAACTATTAAGGGTTTGGTTTAATGTGGGCGCGATACGCCTCTGCTCAAAGGAGAGATAACCGTTACGAGAACTTTTGGCCAAGCCATCCTCGTCACGGGTGGTGGCGACACCGACGATGTTGATCGGTATACACAGGTCTTTAACCATTTTTCGGACAATAGACAGCTGCTGGAAGTCCTTCTCACCGAAAACCGCTATGTCGGGCTGTACGATATTGAATAATTTGCTAACGACGGTGGTAACGCCGTCAAAATGACCTGGCCGGCTACTACCACAGAGCGTTTCACCCAAGTCAGGAACGTGCACGAGAGTTTGAGACTGCATCCCTTCTGGGTAAATGTCTTTTACACCAGGCGTATACAAAACTTGAACGCCTTCGCTAAATAATTTTTCTTTGTCAGCGGCCAGTGTGCGAGGGTAGGCGTCAAGGTCGTCGCTAGGACCGAATTGCAAGGGATTGATGAAAATGCTGACGACAACGATGTCACATAGCTGACGAGCTTTGCGGACGAGGTCCAAATGGCCCTCGTGCAGATTTCCCATCGTCGGGACAAAACCAATGCTCTGACCATTGTGGCGAAAACCGCGAAGAGCGGATTGCAACTGAGCATTGCTGCTATAAGTTCGCATATCTACTGTATCCCTGAGGTCCGGAATGACGACGCTAAACCAGCAAAACAACACCGGTTTTAACGCTTACCCTAAACTCGATTCTACTCTTGGATTGCTCGGAAGTATGCCTCAACATATCTCACCCAGCAACGTGTTTTTAGGGACAATTCACATTATTTGTTACGAAAAGAAGCAGCAAAAGAGCCGTAACCGTATCCTTACACCACATTGAGTGTGTGAGTACTCACTTTTCGTGCGATAACACTGCAGCGGTGATCAGTTGTAAGTATGCTCTTCCTGCGGGTAACGGCCCGCTTTGACCGCGTCGACAAAGGCGCGGAGACCGCCGGCAATACTGGATTGGTCTTCCATGAAGTTTTGTACGAATCGTGCCGTGTGCTGCGAAAGTCCGAGCAAGTCGTGCATGACTAAAACCTGCCCATCGGTATCGCGTCCTGCGCCGATACCAATGACGGGAATATCCAGCTTCCGAGTGATATCGGCGGCCAGGTGTGAGGGCACGCACTCCAGTACCACCAGGCTCGCGCCGGCGTCCTGAATTTCCACAGCATCTGCCAAAATAGACTTGGCTTCCTTGGGTGTCCGCCCCTGTACTTTGAAGCCTCCAAACGTATTGACAGATTGGGGCGTGAGGCCGAGGTGGGCGCATACAGGAATTCCACGCTCGACCAAACTGCTGATGGTGTCGCTCAGCCAAGTGCCGCCTTCCATTTTCACCATATGAGCGCCTGCTTGCATAAGTTGAGTGGCACTCTCCATCGCCTGTTGTGTGGTTGTATAACTCATAAACGGGAGGTCTGCGATAACCAGTGATTTCGGCTCTGCTCGGCATACGCACTGTGTATGGTAGGCCATGTCGGAGATCGTCACTGGTATAGTACTGTCGTGGCCCTGTAGCACCATGCCCAGAGAATCGCCCACCAGAATTGCTTCTGCGCCTACCTCGCTTATAATTCGGGAGAAGGTGGCGTCATAGGCAGTGATACAGACAAACTTTTCACCGCTGGCTTTCATCTTGTCCAGGGTGCTAATCGTAATTTTACCCATGGCTAGAGTCCTGTCTGATTCTTTGTCACTACTTCAGGTTCTGCACGGTAGCAACACTATCTGAAAAATGTGGGATTGAAGTAGTGGCGCCCACTGCGAATATCGAGCAAATAATTTACCAGGTCTTTGTAATCTGCTGCGTTGTTTGCCAGGTCGATTTCGCTGGCGTTGACGATAAGCAATGGAGCATCATCGTAATATAGAAAGAACTCACTGTACACTTCGTTCAGTCGTTCAAGATAGCCCCTGTCTATGTTTCTCTCGATGGCTAAACCTCGGTTTTCGATGCGAGATAGCAAGACATCGGTGGATGCCTGCAGGTAAACGACAAGGTCAGGCTTAGGCGCATCTATGGTGAGCTGTTTATAGACCTTGTCATAGAGCTGATACTCATCTCTGTCTAGGTTAATCCTCGCAAACAGCGGGTCTTTCTCGATGAGAAAGTCGGTCACGCGCGCGGGCTCAAAAATGTCAGCCTGACGTATATCCTGGATCTTTTGGGTCCGTTGAAAGAGGAAAAACAATTGGGTCGCTAAGGCGGCCTGCTTGCGACGCTGGTAGAATTTTTCTAGAAATGGATTCTCTTCAGCTTCCTCAAGCAGCACCGCATAGTTGAAGCTGGCGGCCAGTTTTTTGGCGAGGGTTGTCTTGCCTACCCCTATGGAGCCTTCCACTGCAATGAAGGCAGGCGGGGTGCGCCCCTTCAAATCTATCTTGATAGCCCCTGTGTCCGGCATTAGGCGTGGCCTCTTTTGTGCTACCCGCTTGGCGAGTGTTAGTTGACTAGTAGCGGGTATTCAGTCCTGATCAGGTCTACATCTGTACACTGTTGCAATAACGTATCCAGATCACTTCCGTCTGGCAATACCAGATTAGTGTCGCTGATTTCACGCAGGGGATACAGCACGAAATTGCGTTGCTGCATGCGCGGGTGCGGCACAGTTAATCTCAGCGAATCTATCTTTAGGTCGCCGTATAACAGCAGGTCGATATCGAGGGTGCGAGCCCCCCACCGAATATCTCGTACACGACCTTGATCCAGTTCTATCTGTTGTAAGGCGTCCAGTAGTGCTATCGGGGACAGATCCGTAGCAAGCAGCAGTACAGCATTGAGGTAATTGGGTTGGACGCCTGGTCCGACCGCCGCACTGCGATAAAGGCTTGATATCCGTTCAATACGTGTGTCCCGCAGCTGTTCCAGTGCGGCCAAAGCTTTGCGCAATTGATTTTTGGGGTCGCACAGATTGCTGCCCAGACCAATGTAGGCGGGTGTCACGGTGCGGGGTTGGGGCGACGCTTCCGAATTCTTTTGGGTCGCTTGTGGTTGTCCTCCATAGATGCCGCTTTTTCCAAACGCTGCTCTGGCGGCAACTCCTGAATCTCCGTCCACCAGCTGCCCAGTTCACCGGTGTCTTCTCCGGCTTGCTCTCGCAGTAGTAGAAAATCATAAGCAGCCCTGAAACGACGGTGCTCGATCAGTTCCACGGCCTTACGTCCTGTCCGTCGTTGCAGACGCAGTTGAAACTCCCAAATTTCTCGCATTGGCTGACTGAAGCGACGGGGAATAGAAATGTGCTTAACGGCTTCTGTAATTGCGCTGTGTGCCGCACTGTGCATGGCCACCATCGGTGCTTCACCGCTGCTCTCAAGGACTTCGAATTGCTTGCTGACAATTGGCCACAAGAGGGCCGCGAGAATAAAAGCTGGTGTCACATGCTTGCCCTCGGCCAGACGCTCGTCGGTATTTCCCATGGCCGCCTGAACCAATGTCAGTGCTTTATCGTCCTGTTGGATGCATTTGCTGGTGCCCGGAAACAGGTATCGCAGTAGGTCGTATTCCAGAAGGTTGTCCAGTGTTTTTGCAGCGCTTCCGGCGAGGAAAAGTTTCAGGAATTCGTCAAACAATCGCGCAGCGGGGATCTCTGCGAGCAGGTGCGCACAGCGAGGAATAGCCCCGGCTGTCTGTTGATCAATGCTGAAATCAAGTTTGGCTGCGAAACGCACCACACGTAACATGCGCACGGGGTCTTCTGTGTAGCGCTGCTCTGGAATGCCGATAATACAAATAGTGCGGTTTTCGAGATCTTCAAGACCGTGTAGGTGATCGAACACTTCGAACTTGCCGGAATCGTAGTACAGGGCATTTACGCTGAGATCGCGTCGCGCAGCATCTTCTTCCAGTGTGCCGTAGACATTATCTCGAAGCAGAAGGCCACTGGCAGACTGTCGAGAGTGGTTGCCCCCCTTCTCGTCTTGTTGGCTCTCATTGAGTTTGGTGTCGTGATGGCCTCTGAAGGTGGTTACTTCTATGATTTCGCGACCAAAACGCACGTGTACAATTCGAAAGCGACGACCAATGATGCGGGAATTGCGAAACAGTGCCGTTACAGCTTCTGGTGTCGCATCCGTTGCGATATCAAAGTCCTTGGGACGCCCGCCGAGTAACAGGTCGCGAACTGCGCCCCCAACGAGATAGGCCTGGAATCCACCGCTACGTAATCGCGACATGACCTTGAGCGCACCGTCGCTGATATTTTTGCGGGATATACAGTGTTGATCCCTAGGGATTATGTCCAAACGAATAAGAGCCTATTGAGGGTTTTCTACCGGCGTAGAGTCTACCACAGAAGTAATGACTGTGCCGCTGGGTGGGCGAGCAAAGTGAGGGCAAAAGAAAGGGGAAACAGCGTTTCCCCCGTCCAGATCTTCCTTTAGGAATTATTTTTATTTCTGTGTGTTGTTATTTTTATTGAGATGATCAAAACAACGTCAGTTTTGAATCCGTTACTGCCTCGAGGGGCCTAAAAAGTCGCTTGGCCAGTCGCCAAATTGACCTTCGGCCATCGCCTTTGGGCTTCGCATAATACGCAAGAAAGGAAAAATGAAGGGAAGATATCTTCCCCCATCCAGATCCATATCAGACTTTGTTATTTTTATTGCAGCAGCTGTTATTTTTATTGGTCTACTACATATCAAATTGCAAATTTCATGCCAAATTAAATTAATTGATATTAATCAGTAGGTTATGATCTTTAGCGCATGCTGGGGACAGGAGAAAAGACCTTTTTTGTTACTAAAATACTCCCGTTTGAGGTGTACGGTCGCGCTTGGGTAACGGTTATTTGTCCTCAGTAGCGGTGATTTTGGTTCGGTTATTCACATTGCCCTTATTCCTGGGCATACCAAATCGTTGGCGGCGCTCCCACAGGCATTTGCGGCTGACACCTAACTTTTGCGCCAGCTCCGTCTCGCTCATGGAATCCTGGTGTTCCAGCACGAAGCGTTGAAAATAATCCTCCAGTGACAGGTTTTCTCCGGGGTCATGATTGGCCGTTACGGTACTTGGGCTGATCGAGGCATTGGGGCTTTCCTGACCGCGAATACGGTTGATGTTGACCAGTTCGAGATCAATGCCGAGTGCTTGATTGTCGATTTCTTCACCATTGGACAAGACTACTGCCCGTTCAATGGCGTGCTCCAGCTCTCTGACATTTCCCGGCCATTGGTAGGTTGTGATAGCTTGGATGGCTCGCGGAGACAAGCGCATAAGGCTTTTCCCGGAACGTCCTGTCTGAGTTTCCAGCATACGTTCGGCCAGATACAGGATGTCTTTGCCCCGGTCTCTCAGGGGTGGTAGCGCCAAGCAAAGGACATTTATCCGATAGAATAAGTCTTTGCGGAACAATCCGTCCGCTGCCAGACTTTGCAAATTGCGGTGGGTAGCGCAGATCAGTCGAACATTGACCTTACGCGAATGCACCGACCCTATGCGACGAATTTCTCCCTCCTGAATAAAGCGCAGCAGTCGTGCCTGCGCCTCTATGGGCAGTTCGCCAATCTCATCGAGAAACAGCGTGCCCCCATCAGCGGCTTCAATCAGGCCCATACGACTTGCATTGGCACCCGTGAAGGCGCCTTTTTCGTAGCCAAACAGCTCAGACTCGATAAGCGTATCGGGGATTGCTGCACAGTTGACCGAAATCATGATCTTATCGGCTCGCAGACTACTCTCATGTACGCTGCGCGCCACCAACTCCTTACCCGTCCCTGTTTCACCTAGCACCAGCACTGTAGAGTCAGTCGGCGCCATTTTTTTGATATGCTCAAAGAGCAACCGCATCGCGGGACAATTGCCTATTATGCCGTCCATAGCAGAAAACGTTTCGCTGATCGTTGCGGGCTTTTGCGCAGGACGAGCGGTGGGATGATCGGCAATGATGCGTTGAACGGCGATGACCATATCGCCGTGATCGAAGGGTTTGGCGATATAGTCCACTGCGCCCATACGCATAGAATCTACGGCTGATCGCAGGCTGGCATAGCTGGTCATAATTAATACCGGTACATCCCCCGCTTTTTTAATCAGGTCGGTACCTGGTGCGCCAGGAAGGCGTAAGTCACTGATGACCAGGTCAAAATTGGTAAAAGTGTGATCTTTTTCCGCTTCCTTTACTGAGCCGGCCTCGCTGACCTGAAAGTTGTGTCGTTCCAGTAGGCGACGCAAAGCCGTCCTGATAACGGACTCATCTTCGACAATGAGAATCTTTTGCATTCGGTGTTACCTATGAGTCATTCCTACTCAACATACTACTCCCAAGTGGAATATTCCAGCCTAGGTGAGCAGATGCCTCTTACTTAAGGTTACATTTCATAGCCCGGTCCGTAACAGGCGGACGATAAAGACAGGGTAACCCGGGTGCCGCATTGAACATCCGGGCTTACCGGACTCGTGAGATGAACTTTGCCATTCATGTCATCCATGATGCTAAATACCAGTGCCAGCCCCAGTCCGGTGCCGACACCGGGATCCTTGGTGGTAAAAAAAGGCTCGAAGACCTGGGCATGTAGTGCCTGAGGAATGCCGCTGCCGTTGTCTTCCACATCAATTTGTACTTGATCACCACCTGTACTGGCCCGTATATGCACCGCCCCGCTGTTGTCACAAGCGTCTCTGGCGTTACCCAGCAGATTGATAAACACCTGCAACAGGCGCTGGCTATCTGCCAGTACCAGTAATTCCCGGTCGCACTGATTGTCAAACTGCACCGGCTTGGCTTCTCTGTCTAAGGTCAACAAATGAATGGCTTCGTCCACACAATCTGCTAGGTTGGCGGGCGCTAGTTTAGTCTTTTCCAAAGATGAGCCCGCGTGTGAAAAGTTCATCAGTGATTCTACTATCCGCGTGACCCGACTGGTTTGCTTAAGAATATCCTGCGCCATGGTGCGAATTTCCTTCGGGTCTGATTCGTACTCGAGGTTTTGTGCAAGACACGCGATGCCAGTGACTGGGTTACCGATTTCATGAGCGACACCGGCGGCGAGACGACCAATTGACGCCAAGCGTTCATTTTGTAGCAGCTCTTCTTCCAGTAATTCGATGTCGGTAATATCCTCCACCATGATGACTGTATTGCTATAATGGTTGTCCTTGATCAGTGTTTTGTGCAGATCAACCCAGCGTGAAGGACTGTTCTCCATTGCGACTTCTTTTTTTATCACCGTTTCAGTGTCCCCTCGCAGAAACCCCTCAAGAATAGAGCCCCATGGATGGGGGATGTTGCCCAATAAAGATCCCAGAACATCAGCTGGCGCGATTCCGGTGATCCGCTGCATACTTTGATTCCACATGAGTAGCTCGCCGTCGACACTAATCGAACAAGCGCCTATAGGCAGTTTGTCCAGTGTTTCTCTGTGGTGCCTACGCAGATTATCTAGATCCGCCGCCAATCCTGTAAAATGGGGTTTGGTCTGATCGAGGGTTCGCTCCATCAGGTGGATGTCTTCGGTGTCGGTGTGGGCGCCAGGCAGGAAGGGAATGCGGCCTTCGATGATACGGTGGGCGACTGCGGGACCCAGTAGCCCCGACAGATTTGCTTCTAGCCGCGCGCGCAGGCGCCTCAGAGCATAGGGCCTGGTCTCAGAGGACGAAAATTGTAGTTCACTTAGCGCTCTCTCGACTTCGGATTTTGCAGTGTTTTCTCCCAGAGACAACGCCAGCCGCTGGCTGAATTCTGCAGGGCTATAGACGGACAATATCCGACGTGTGGGGCGGGCGACGTCGTCCATAGAGCAAATCTCAGCGGCAATTTTTTCTTCGTCTGAGCTCCTTCTGGTCACAAACGAAATGACAATGAACAAGGCGGTATTGATTCCCAATGAAACCAGAGCAGTGGCTGTCGACAACTTATTGCTGTGCCCTAGCGCCATGGAGTAGAGCGAGGTGAGCAGTTCCGGGTTTTGCCCGCCGAACAGAGGCAACAGCATTGAGAAGAACCAGATGCCCAGTCCGCCGCTGAGTCCAACGAGGAGGCCTGTGCGGTTGGCTCGGGGCCAATAGGGAGTAGCAATGATGCCTGGCAGAAACTGTAGTGTGCCAATGAACGCCACCAGCGCTAGCTGCGAGAGGCTTTGCCGACCGTTTAGTGTCGTAAAAAAGATATACCCGGCCAGTATAAGAATCGTAATTAGACCCCGGCGCAGCCATTTGAGCTGAACATAGATATCTTGTCTTCGATTGATTTGCAGCGGACTAAAAGGCAGCACCAGGTGATTGAGGCACATATTGGACAGTGCCAGTGTCGTGATGATGATAGTGGCACTGGAGGCTGATAGGCCCGCTACAAAGGCGGCGGTACTGATCGCACCGGACTGTAGGGCCATGCCAATAGCCAGCCCAGTGTAGTCCATCGGTAACTCGTGGCCCAGCTTGACCCCCGCCCAGGTCACCGGAAGAATGGGCAGACTCAGTAACAGCAAATACAGCGGAAGCCCCCAAGTGGCAATGCGCAAGCCGCGGCTGTCGTTGTTTTCGGCAAAAGCCATATGAAAGATGTGGGGCATACACACTGCGCCCGCGAAAAATATCAGCAGCAGGGCGCGCGCATCGTCGCCCTGAATAGGCTCGGCCAGCTGATTGCTCATCTGCGGGTTTTCAAGTAGCCACTGTTCCAACCCCGCAATGCCCCCGAATACGGTGTAAACCGCTGCGAGGAAAAGAATCAACATAGCACCTAACTTGACTAGCGATTCAAACGCGATGGCAGTCACTAAACCGGTGTTACGGTGCTGAGATGATACATGGCGAGTACCGAACAGGATGGAGAATACCGTGATGATGACGCAAAAAAGAAATGCCAGCAGGTTATTTCCATTTCCACCGAACGACTCGGTCGCACTGTTGCCAGCAAGGATATGGATGCTCTCGGCTACTGCCTGGATTTGGAGCGCGAGCAGCGGAAGCAGCGTTATGCACATAGCAACGGTCACCGCAGACCCGACCCAAGGGCTGCGAAAACGGAACGTCAGAACGTCTGCCAGAGAAGCGAGTTGATAGACCCTGCACAGTCGCAAGAGAGGCATCAACAGTACAAGGGGCAATACAAACATTAAGACCACACCGAGGTAGTACAATAAAAAGTTGTAGCCGAACTGGTGGGCCATGGCGATCACGCCATTGCTGGCCATTGCTCCAGCGAATACACCCAGAGAAAGGACATAGACGGCGGGGTGATGGGTAATGCGTTTCGGGATGATGCCGCGGTCGGCCAGATGAGCCACTGCAAACAAGCCGGTAAGATAAGCAATAATAACCAGCAATATTTGACTAAGGCTAAAGATCATCTGGATATCTCTTGCGCTGGTTCCAGTAGGCAGCTGCCACGATCAAAAGCCATAACTGGTAGGGCCGGTACCATGCGACTTCTGAACTCACCATCCAACTCTCGATCGCGGGGAAAAAAATCAGCACAACGCCGACAATTAATAACAGGAAGCGGTTGATATACATGACCCAAGTTCCCCCATTAATAGCAATTACTGTATTGATGACAATATTGCTGAAACGCTGTCTGGCATTGGATACTACGGAAGCGACTGCTGTGCGTAAAGTTCATGCACTCAGGCCAATACTGGCGGCAGGGATGGACGACACGGCTGGGATCTGCTCTAGTGACCAGTGTTCGATAGCATAGGCTAGCAATTGTTCTACACTCGCCAGCGCCGCCGGAGGTTCGCTTTGGTGCAGGAAACGCAAGGCACAGAGCAGGTTGCTGTGAGCCATGCTGTTGTCTAGTGCCGGCGCGTGGTTCTGTTTGCTAAATTTTTGTCCCTGCGGGGTTGTTATGACAGGAAGGTGGCAATAGCGAGGAGTAGGGTAATCCAAGCGCTGCTGCAGAAAGATTTGGCGTGGTGTTGAGTCCAGCAGGTCCGATCCGCGCACGACGTGAGTGATACCCTGCTCGGCATCGTCGACGACCACTGCTAGCTGATAGGCATACAGTTTGTCCTTTCGTTTTACCACGAAATCTTTCAGAGATTGCCCCAGCAATGTGTGCTCTGGTCCTTGCAACCTATCTGTGAACAGAATGTCCTGTTCACAAGGAACACTGATTCTGACAGCAGCAGGCCCAGATATTTTTGTCTGAGATGTTCGGCAATTACCCTGACAGGCGCCGCTTGTGGTCAGTATTGCGCGGGTGCAGTCACAGGGAAAAAGGCTGCCGCGATCCGCTAGATTAGTGAGCGCAGCGGCGTATGCTGAGGTCCGTGTACTCTGGTACAGGATATTTTCGTCCCAGTGTAAGCCGTGACATTGCAGGCTGTGGAGGATGCTGTCGGCGGCGCCAGGTTCCTCGCGGGGAGGGTCAAGGTCTTCCATGCGGACTAGCCAACTGCCAGTGCAGTGACGAGCGTCTAGATAGCTTGCTAGGGCAGCAATCAGAGAGCCTAGGTGCAGCGGCCCAGTGGGTGAGGGCGCAAAACGCCCTCGGTACTGTATGTTGGAGCGGGGCACCGTTAGCGCCCGCAGGGCTTAGCCCATTTCCTGTTTTTCTTTGATCTCGGCCAGCGTCTTGCAATCGATACATTGGGTCGCAGTCGGCCTGGCTTCGAGACGCTTGATGCCTATATCCACGCCACAGGCCTCACAGTATCCGTAGTCGTGAATATCAATGAGCTCCGTAGTGGAGTCGATCTTCTTGATTAGCTTGCGCTCTCTGTCTCGTGTACGCAATTCCAGACTGAATTCTTCTTCCTGAGTGGCTCGATCGGCTGGATCAGGGAAGTTGGCAGCTTCATCTTTCATATGGTTTACAGTGCGATCCACTTCTTGCATCAAATCGCTCTTCCAATTCAGCAAGATCGTCTTAAAATGCGCGCGCTGTTGCTCATTCATGTACTTTTCGCCCCGTTTCGGTTTGTAGGGCTCGAAGTTGTTGAACTCAATGCCGACTGAGCTCTTGGGCGCTTTGGGTCTTTTCACTGTTTTAGCCGCAGCGGCGGCTTTAGCAGCCTTAGCGGGTTTGATTGTTTTAGCCGCAGCGGCGGCTTTAGCAGCCTTAGCGGGTTTGATTGTTTTAGCCGCAGCGGCGGCTTTAGCAGCCTTAGCGGGTTTGATTGTTTTAGCC
>OJHF01000111.1_pt1 | contig 25473 bp, 26 predicted proteins | sample 1594891 | NCBI WGS metagenome assembly OJHF01 (sample SAMN05416737, study PRJEB24817) | seawater metagenome | isolation source: Sea water | place: Canada:Atlantic | collected 2013-07 | reverse complement strand
CCTCTTGTCTCGTGGGCTCGGAGATGTGTATAAGAGACAGACTGTGTATTCATTGCCAACAACGGAAACTTCCACCACCGCAGCACAAAAAGAATCAAACGGCTCTACAACCGCAATTCCCTGAAAATGACCTTTGCGTGGATTGCCCCAGCCGGATTTTTCTGCGGCAAGTTTCAAAACAGCTTGATAGCGTGGGGCATTTTCCAAGTGAGCCAGTCTGAATTTGAGAGGGTCTTGATCTGCCGCATGCGCCAACTCGTCCACGAACGACTCCGCCACAAAACAGTTATGTGAAAAACCAACGGAACGCCAAAAGCCGATCGGCACGCCTGAATCTTGCAGAATTTGTTCGACGGCGAAGTTTGGAATATCGTAGGCAACCTTTGCGCCTTCGGCAGTAGTTGGATCGGCCCCCGCAAACAGTTCGCCACTTTTACGGCCGATAGCCCGCGCCATTTCAGTTGGAACCCACTCCGGCAAAATTGTACTGGCAAGACTGACTCCCAGTCCTTTCACAATACTGGGTGAGACCAGCCGATGCTGCCAACTGTCTATCTTTCCGTTTTCGGCTAGTGTAGCGGTCATTCCATGCATTGTTGCTGGTCGGTAAAAATCATGCTGCATATCGTCTTCGCGCGACCATACTAACTTGACCGCAGTACCAGGAATCTGCTGGGCAATAGCAACAACCTCACCGATAAAGTCTACATAGCCTCGCCGACCAAAAGCGCCACCTAATGTCAGGGCGTGCACCACAATGTTGCTCCGCGTGATTCCAGTATAGTGAGCGGCGACTGCCTGGGAAATATCTGGCGCCTGAGTCGGCGCCCATATTTCGCAGTTATCGCCATTCACTATTGCCGTTGCATTTTGTGGTTCCATTGGGCTGTGATGCGTATAAGGTGCGCTGTAAATACTCTCCAGACGTTCGCCCCGCGTTTGTTGCAGCGCAACATCACCCCGCTCCATAGCAATATGTCCGCTTTCGTTTTTAAGCGCCGTTTTCTGCAGCGCTAGGATGGCCTCGGAATCGAGATTGGCCAAGGGACCATCTAGCCATGTTATGTCGACTAGCCGCGCTGCTTTTCGCGCACGCCAATACGTATCTGCCACGACTGCGACGCCGCTGTGAATAGCAAAAATGGCCTCAACTCCGTTCGCCTTCAGCGCTGTATCCGCATTAAAGCTTCCAAGTGTCGCCCCGAATTGACGAGGGCGAATAACCACTGAAGTTTTCATGCCCGGCAGTTGAACGTCCATTCCATAGCGGGCCTCACCGGTGCTTTTAGCGACGCGATCGAGACGTGGCGTGCTCTTACCGAGCCACCGGTATGCGGATTTTTCTTTAAGTTCAAACGCTGTGTGCTGAAAATCTTTGGCTTCTTCTGCTAAGGCGCCGTACCCTAATTTTTCACCGCTGATGCTATTCAAGACCACGCCAGGCTCGGTACTGCAAGACTCTACCCCGACACCCCAGCGTCCAGCGGCTGCCGCAATGAGCATTGCCCGCGCTGCAGCGCCAGCCTCGCGCAAAGGATTCCAACTCACAGCAATACTCGTACTGCCACCGGTAAGTTGCGAACCACCTACCGCTGCGAAGTCTTTGTGCACGCCGGCATACTCAATAATGATGTCAGCGGGCTCGTAGTCTAGTTCCTCGGCGAGCAGAGTCGTCAGAGAGGTCTGTATACCTTGTCCCATCTCTGATTTAGGCAATTGAAATATCACCTCACCAGAAGGAGTGATCTGCAGGAAAGCATTGGGCTGAAAACTACCCTCGCGCGCATTGGGATAGGGAGCATCCCCGCGCAGGCTCAATCCTAGCCACAGGCCCCCGCCTACAGTGGCAGTGCCTATTATAAAACCCCGTCGGGAGACGCTCATACGTCATCTCCAACGGTTTCATTACTCGTGTGGGAGGCGCTATAGTACTCAGCCTGTGCCGCCGATTGTATGGCTGCTTTTATCCGCGGATAGGTGCCACAGCGGCAAATATTACCGGCCATACCCTGCTCTATATCTGTCTCACTGGGGCTTGGGTTGCCATCAAGTAATGCCACTGCGCTCATGATTTGTCCTGACTGGCAATAGCCGCATTGCGGCACGCTGTGATCAATCCACGACTGCTGCACTGGATGCTCGCCACCCAATCCCTCAATAGTCGTTATGCGCCGATCAGCAACGGCGCTAATCGGCAGCACACAGCTCCGCGTTGCGGTCCCGTCCAAGTGCACCGTACATGCGCCACAGAGGCCCGCGCCACAGCCAAATTTCGTACCCAACAATTGCAAATGGTCGCGCAAAACCCAAAGCAGTGGAGTGTCTGGCTCTACGTCTACGGCATAAGCATTATCGTTTACCGTGAATTCAAACATGGGGTGGGCTATCCGCTTGTGTTGTTAGCTAAGTTTTAATACCGCAAATACGCGGGTACTGGGTAGTTTATACGACACGTCTAGTCTATTCGAATTCTTTATTGATGCACAGTAGGGACCCCACTGAAGCCCAGAGTGGCATTAACTCCGATGGGCTCCCGCCTGGAGTCGACATCGATATCGAGGTTTGCGGTCATTGTGGTGGATCGGTGAAGGTCATCGCCTATATTGAGGACCAGAACGTCATCGATAGAATCCTGACTCATCTTCGCGAGAGAGAACAAGGGCGCCCTACCCTATCCCACCTGCTGCCACTCTCCCGAGCACCCCCTGGACCATTAGCTCTTTTCGCACGACGCGAATCCCCAACCTCAAATCAGCAAGGACGCTACTGAAAAACGTGTGGCACGGAGGGTTGCATACTACCGTTCAGCAGTGGACGGATATGAATTGTGCGATCACCGGGCAGAGCGACTTCTTCGCTGCAGCGCCTCTTGCCCAATCAGGGAACGCTGTGGTTGCTCCACAACCGACGCCAGGTCGGGCTTTTGTTTGCTTGGTCGCAGCTTCTGCACCTCTTGGCACTGGTCGCGCTCGGGCAATGGTATCCGGAGCCTTTTTTAGTCCACTTGAGCGCCGTAAACTTGACAGGTGGGGGTTTGGCATACTTCTTCACATTTGCGATGGCCGCCACCTCAAATGATAGAGCGGTGAGATGGCTGGGGCTGCCCGCTGGCGGCGATTCCATCAGGTTGGCAGTTGGTGGATCTGGATCATTTTTGCCCAGACGATCACTCCGGCAGCTTGGTTTGTGTGGCTGCCGCTTATTAGCGCCGCGTTACTGCGTATGCAGTCAGCTTCCTATGCACGGCAACATCGCTGAAACGCCTCGCTACCTTTCACAGGCCAAACGCTGCCCAACACCACATAAAAGCGGCGATCGAATAATATACTGACGATCCCTGAGGAGGTGTCAGGTGAGAGTCAGCGCGGCGGCTGATCTACCCCATTCGATCATGCGTAATACTACTATGTCTGCTATTAACCATGTTGTTGAAGAATTGGCGCCCGCCTTAAAAGAGTTGACGGCCTATCTAGCTGTTTCATCGCAGTCAGAGGCGTTTGATTTCTTCAGCCATATTCAGCAACGTCTTGACCAGGTGACTAAGGAGGAAGAGTTACTGGAGGTATTCATCATGATGTCCATGATGGCCTTCCAAGGCTTTAGGTTGGACCCGATGGCAAGCATGCTGGCAGATCAAATACTGGCCCATGCGGAACAAGTGTCTCACACATTTTCAGCTGACAGCAGCAGCGTCAACTGATACTGGAGCACCTCCGGGTTTCAACCAAAAGTTGTTCTAGGGGCCGCGCGGGCTGCGAGGCGCACAGACTATACCGTGCGACTATGCACCGCGGCCTCCGGCAGGCCCAGTCAGAGTGATATCAATTCATACAGGCGCTTAAGACACGCCTGCATAGCAACTATCGCTATTAACACGCTTGCCATGCGCCTATTACAACTCATCACCTACAAAGTGCTAATGGAACGAGAGATTCTTCGCTGAAATCTGTTGGAGTATCAATTTTGTTTCGGGAGTCGGTTCGGGGGTAGATTATTAAATCTGTCGTAAATCATTGATCTATATAGCGTCATGGCGGTGAGGGAGGGATTCGAACCCTCGATACGTTACCGTATACACGCTTTCCAGGCGTGCGCCTTCGACCACTCGGCCACCTCACCATGAGGGCGCGCAGCATACCACAATACAGGGGGCTTGCCAGTCTCCCACGGGGCTAAATCCACCTGTTGACCAAGTTACTGTCGGTTGAGTCGAGGGAGTGGCTGAGCATTGCCATCCGTGCTGCGAAACGGGCTGATATCGAGCCCGCCACGGCGAGTATAAAACGCTTGGATATGCAAAAAATCGACATCACAGCGCATAGAAATATCGGTAAACATGCGCTCTAGACACTGCTCGTGAAATTCCTGATGCTCACGGTAGGCGACGATATACTGTAGCAATGAGCCGTGCATGATGGCTGACCCGCGATAGTGCAACCACACGGTGGCCCAATCTGGCTGACCCGTAACGGGGCACAATGAACGCAGCAAGTGACTGTAAAGCACCTCCTCCACTACATTGCCAGGCTGCACCTCCAGTTGCATCGCATCTGGCTCACCGCGCCGCGGCTCAATAGTGCACTCATCGAGACACTCACCTTGCAGTGTCGCTCCCGCCAGCGCCGGGTCATCGGCTGCATACAGTCTTAAAGTGACATCTGCACCTGCCACGGCACTGATGTCTGTGGTGATAGTCCCACGAGCGTCTTCATCACAACTAAATTGGCTGTTGTTGAGTGAGTTCAGATACAACTTAAAAGATTTGGATTCAACGATATTGGGTGAAGTGGCCGGCACACTGAAGCGCCCCACCCTCACCACAGGCTTGCCGCTCTTATCGAGCCAAGACAATTCATACGCGTGCCAGAGGTCGACTCCCTGAAATGGCAGTGCGTCGCTCAAACCCAAATTTTGGCGCGCTAAATGCCGCGGTATAGGATAGAGAATCTGCGGAGCGTATTCCTGAAGAACCGGCGTATGACGCCCCAATAACAGTTCTTGATCTTCTCCTGACACCACCGACCTACTGCCTCAAGCGCTTGCCAGAATTGAGCAAATGCATGCTGTACCCAAACGCCAGTGTGGTGAATATAATAATCATGCCAAAGGCTATCGGAAGACTAACATCGGACACACCAAGCACGCCGTAGCGAAATGCGTTGACGACATACACAAGAGGGTTGAGCTTGGAGACGTTGGCCCAAAACTCTGGCAACAGATCCATTGAGTAGAATACGCCGCCAAGGTAGATCAATGGCGTCAGCACGAACGTTGGAATAATGGAAATATCATCGAAGCTGTTGGCATAGACAGCGTTAATAAAGCCAGCGAGGGCAAATAACGTAGACGTCATTAACACAACCACCACTACAATAAAATAACTGTGTATTGTGAGGTCCGTAAAGAACAACGAGACCAGCGTTACCACTACGGCCACTAACAAACCACGCGACACGCCTCCCACCACATAGCCCATCAAAATGACGACATTGGACACCGGGGAGACCAGTAACTCCTCAACACTGCCACTAAATTTGGCGCCAAAAAAAGACGATACCACGTTGGAATAGGAGTTGGTGACGATAGCCATCATAATGAGGCCCGGAACCACAAACTCCATATAGGTAAAACCGCCCATTTCACCAATGCGAGAACCAATGAGCGTTCCAAAAATTACAAAGTAAAGAGACATAGTGATCGCCGATGGCAGAAGTGTTTGCGTCCATATGCGCAGATAGCGTTTTATCTCTTTCCTGACAATGGTCGTAAACGCTACATACTGTTCTTGCAGATTCATGCGGCACCCTCGACAAGATTCACAAACATTTCCTCCAGACGATTCGCACGATTACGCATGCTACTGATATGAACTCCCGCGACATCCAGAGCGTTAAATATCTGATTAAGATGCTGCCCTTTTTGTACCTCCACTTCCAGCGTATGGTCGTCTACACGACGTATCAAAAACCCGTCAATGGTAATCACCTCCGGCAGTTCCTCCAAACAGTCGAGTATAAATACCTCGCGATCTAATTGCCGCAGAAGCTCTTTCATAGACGTATTCTCTACGATCTTCCCATGATTGATAATCGCGATATGCCGACATAACGCCTCTGCCTCTTCGAGGTAGTGCGTGGTGAGAATAATCGTGGTCCCTTGTGCATTAATTCGCCTGAGAAAATCCCACATAGAACGGCGCATCTCAATGTCGACGCCAGCACTGGGCTCATCCAGGATCAACAATTGCGGCTCATGGACCAGAGAACGGGCAATCATTAAACGGCGCTTCATTCCGCCTGACAACATCCGCGCTGGTATGTCCCGCTGCTCCCACAATCCGAGCTCGCGCAGGTACTTTTCTGCCCTTTCTCTGGCAAGTCCCGGCGCCAGACCATAATAACCGGCTTGATTAATGACAATGTCCAAGCCCTTTTCAAACTGGTTAAAATTAAATTCTTGCGGAACAATACCAATATGTCGCTTAGCCGCAGGGAAATCCTCATCGATATCAATGCCGAATACTGAAATCTTGCCAGCGGACTTGGCAACCAGTGAACAAATAATACCAATGGTGGTCGATTTGCCCGCGCCATTAGGGCCTAGTAAGGCAAAAAAATCGCCTTGCTCTACGCTGAGACTAATGCCTTTGAGCGCTTCAAAATCGTTATCATAAACCTTGCTAAGGTTTTCTATCTCAAGTGCTGGTATCATCCGGTTTCAGGCTGCTGCGTGGCTTAATAAGCGCGTAATTGTACTCGCATTCCTTCTCACACACGATACCGTTTATGAATGACGAACAATACCTTGAACACTGTCGCTCGCTACTAGGCGAGTTCGCTGAAACGCTGGCGAGGCGGACCAAGCAGCTACCACAGGAGCACCCGCTGCGCGAGCTTGCAGCCGGATTTCAGGCTCTTGGGGACTACCCTAGCGATTTTTATGACCAGGGGCCGGTCTTGATTGCGCGCCTGTTCGATACCTATCCCGAGTTTACCCCGACCTTTCCGCGGCAATTGCTGTGGTTTTTCGGCGCCAATTGCCTTCATTATATGGCCGATGAGGAACTCGCCGAATTCCAGCAGCTGGAGGATATACGTGCAGCGACTCCGCCTTAGGAAAATGCCTTCAATACGCTTGAATTAACCGATAAGCGGCTGTAGTTGCGGCAAACAATTCGGCTAAAATCGGGCCTGCAGGACTTGACGCACCCTCCCTCTCTTCCTACAATGCGCGCCTCTTGATGGAGACCGTTGCGTCCCCTTCGTCTAGTGGCCTAGGACACTGCCCTTTCACGGCGGTAACAGGGGTTCGAACCCCCTAGGGGACGCCATTCATCAAGCGCCATCAGCGGGAATAGCTCAGTTGGTAGAGCGCAACCTTGCCAAGGTTGAGGTCGCCGGTTCGAACCCGGTTTCCCGCTCCAATTCTAGCTCCCCGCTTCCTTCAGTTTGATCGACACGCTGTTAATACAGTAGCGCAGGCCAGTCGGCGCAGGGCCATCTTCGAACACATGGCCTAAATGTGCGCCGCAGGCCTTACACATGACCTCTGTGCGCATCATCCCGAGGCTGCGATCCTGCACCTCGTCAATCACTGTGGCATCAGCAGCCTCAAAGAAGCTGGGCCAGCCGCATCCGGCATCAAATTTACTGTCGGATAAAAACAGTTTTTCCCCACAACATCGACACTGATAAACACCCTCTTTGGTGCAGTTCCAATACTCTCCCGTAAAAGGTCGCTCTGTGCCTTTCTCGCGACAGACGTGAAACTCCTCGGGTGTCAGTTTTTCTCGCCATTGTTCTTCGTCGTGCATGGTTCGCTTCTCGGTTGCTTACGTTATTGATGTAGCGTACACCAGCGCGGCTCAACAGACTATGACCGGCAAGCACAAAAAGACATGCTCATTCGGAGTCGCTAGTGCTGACAGCTATGCAACCCAAAGCACGTACGGTCTCAATGTCCGCGGGTGTCGGCAATGAATGCGCTACGACTGACCCCGCCAGCTCACGACGCCCACGGTAGGATTTACGCAGCTGGTCGAATTGCGCTGCGCGTTTGCCAACCACTTGCTCGCGTAAAATAGCTTGGCGTAAAAGCACGTCATCTATCGAAATATCGTATCTGGACTGCAGGAGATAACGGATCTGCCCGGCCCTAGACAAACCTTCCGGCAACAATAGCGCGGGGGCAAATCCTGCGGGGCTATCGAGCGCTGGCGAGTGGTGATGCTGCCACTCCTTCACTGCGTCGCTGAGCATACGCGTAGCCAACAATTTCCCATCGAGGCTGTAGCCGGCGATATGCGCGCTGCCCAGTGTGACGCGCTCAAGCAATGCAGCATTGATAGCCGGCTCACCCTCCCACACATCAAGCACCGTAGAAAATCTTCGCCCGCTGCTTAACTGTGCCAGTAGGGCCGTATTGTCGATGACAGGGCCGCGACTGGCGTTGATAAGGACACTGTCAGGACGCAAGCGCTCCAATTCAGCACTGCCGAGTAGGTGATGACTTGGCCAGGGTTCATCTGCCGTCAGCTCCGGATGCAGAGTCACGACATCACAGTCCAGAACCTGCTCTAAAGTGGCGGTTTGGCTGATCATATTCTGTTGCAGCCACGGATCAAAAACGCGATAGCCAATACCCAATGCATCACAGCGCGCAGCGACCGCCTTGCCGACATGCCCATACCCAACAATACCGACGACGCCGCCTGCCAGTAATTTCTCCAAGGTGTCACCAACGCTAGCGACCGCTGCCAACACATACTCAACCACGGAATTGGCATTAGACCCGGGGGCGTAGGCGAAGCGAATTCCACGCTGGCTAAGATACTCTTGATCAATGTGATCTAAACCACTGGTAGCTGTGCCTACAAATTTGACCCCTGTACCAGACAGCAGTGCCGCATCTACACGCGTTACTGATCTTACCAACAGAATATCGATATGCTGCAACTGTGCGCGGCCAATAGCCCGTCCGCCTAGTCTTTGAACGTGCGTGTCAGCAGTAAAAAAATGCTCTACCGCAGGAATATTCTCATCAGCAAGTATATGCAGAGTCACAGTACGGTAGGCTCTTGTATCGAATACTGGAACCTCGCGATAGACCACAGGCCAACCGCAGTAGCCCTGCTCCGCCAGATGACGTTTACACCGTTCATACAAAATCTATCAGAGAAAAATGCAGTTGCCGAGGCGACGTCATGGTGGAAAATTCGCAGCATAAACTGTCAAAGAACAGCTCTGCCCTTTCCGGCAAGCCCTCTCTCTGCCAACACAAGGCCTGCTCTAGGACGCAAGATTGAAACACTGTAGTGTCTGGTATTGCATCCTGGGACCGACCGAGATTATCGGCACTGACCCGAAAGCGGTACCCACAAGCCTGCGAAAAAAACCACTCCAGAGCTTGGGGCCTGCGCTCGGCAGATTGAAACGCTTGTTGCTCCTCGCCACTGCGCCCATCAGGGGCATACCAGTAGCCGAAATCTAATTGCTGCCGACGCCCAGTACCGGCGATGCACCAATGCGCGACTTCATGCAATGCGCTGGCAAAATAGTCACCGCGATAATATAACGCATGATAGTCGCCTGGCGCCTGAGCGGGTTGATAGAGTGGCTCTTCAGCCCCGCCAAAAAGGCGCGTGCGGAATGTATCGCAAAAGCAATCATCAAACACACGCTCAAGTCGCTTACAGCAAAAGGGGTCTGACACGCTAGGGGGGGACATATATTCAGGTGCGCTCATCAATCCGATGCCAGCTTGCGTATGATATAAATATAGTGACCATCAACCGCGGTATGCTCTAGCAATTCATGCCCAAGAAATACGCAAAAGCGGGGGATATCGCGCTCGGTGGAAGGGTCTGTTGCCTGTATCTGGAGCGTTTCGCCTACGGCTATATCTCGTATCCGGTTGTGCAACAGCATTACCGGCTCGGGACAAAGCAGGCCGGAGGCGTCCAGAATGTAATCAGGTGTTATCGACATGCCTGAATAATATCAGCTGTTGAGCAGCAGTTCAGCCTGTGCCTGTGGCACTAGGTCCCACTGCTCGCTGTCGGCATCGTAGAGGATTTGCAGATCACCAGCGCCAAGCTGGCGTCGTAATCGATCGACTTTGTCCTGAGTGGTGAGTTCTCGCTCGCCGTAATCCGTCCCATCGCGAGTGGCATAATCCTCTAGCAACGCCTGAAGGACTTCCATTTTTAGGCGCTGAAAAGGCACCAATACAAATTGTGCCATGTTTTTCTAGCCCTCATTTGGGTCGCGGCCGATGCGCATTAACAGGCGCCACTGCCACGACATCGTGTTAAAAAGCGCTCTCAAGTCAATTCCCACACGACAGTTAGTCCGAATCGTTCCGTTGCAGCAATTTGCGCACGCCAGTCAACACGGCGACCAAAAACGCAGCAAGTGCAATGATTCCGCCGGCTACCCCAAGTGTACCCAAGAATAGCTCCGTCATCTCTTCGAGTGAGATTCCGAACTGATCGACGGCTGCCCATACTAGAACACCCAAGGCTGCAAGACCCAATCCGGTGGAGCGATAAAAACGTCGACTGGCCCTGCTCACATATCTACTCCAGCGCTAGGGCCCAGTGTCACCGGGAACTGATGCCGGCAGCACAGGCGTAGCTGACTTCACGTCCATGTTCTGCGCCCGATGCCGCAGCACATGATCCATTAATACGATGGCCAGCATGGCCTCGGCGATGGGTGTAGCCCGAATTCCAACACAGGGGTCATGCCTACCATGTGTTGCGACCTGTATTGCTTTGCCGCTGGTATCAATACTGTCTCCCGGCTGGCGAATGCTGGATGTCGGCTTCAGAGCCAGGCTGACCACAATATCCTGACCACTGCTAATGCCTCCTAAGACGCCTCCGGCGTTATTGCCGACAAACCCCTGCGGCGTTAACAAATCCCGATGCTCGCTGCCGTATTGTTCTACAGCGGCAAAGCCTGCGCCAATCTCCACACCTTTAACCGCATTAATACTCATCATTGCGCCAGCGACATCCGCGTCAAGCCGATCGAAAATTGGCTCACCTAATCCTGGCATGACCCCACTGGCAACGACATTGATACGTGCACCGATAGAGTCGCCACGTTTGATAAGCGCAGCCATGAAGGTTTCCATCTCTGACAATTTGTCCGCGTCTGGACAAAAGAAAGGATTGGACTCCACCACATCCCAATCCAGGCGCTGGGCTATAATTGGGCCCAACTGTGACAGGTATCCTCGAACCTGTATGCCGTAACGCGACAGCAGATACTTCTTGGCGATTGCTCCGGCAGCCACTCGCATTGCGGTCTCGCGCGCGGAAGAACGCCCCCCGCCGCGGTAATCGCGAAAGCCGTATTTTTGATTGTACGTATAGTCTGCGTGAGCAGGGCGAAACGTATCCTTGATGGCAGAATAGTCCTTCGAACGCTGGTCGGTGTTATCAATCATCAACCCAATAGCCGTTCCCGTCGTAACACCCTCAAATACGCCGGACAAAATACGCACTTCATCGGCCTCACGCCGCTGGGTCGTAAACCGCGAGGTGCCAGGCTTACGCCGATCCAGATCGTGTTGCATATCGGCAGATTCCAAAGCAAGACCCGGCGGGCAGCCGTCAATGATGCAGCCCAAAGCTGGGCCATGGCTTTCGCCAAAACTGGTCACCGTGAATAACTTGCCAATTGAATTACCTGACATAGCGTTCTCTTACTTACCTTTACTGAAGTTTCACAAGCTACTATTATAGGACTAATTAGCCAGCAATTGTGCTGTAATCTTGCAACTCCTTTGCAGTGAGGGCAAACACGCCATCCCCACCGCGCTCAAACTCTACCCACGTAAACGGCACCTTAGGGTAAGCCTCCTCAAGCGCTGGCCAACTGTTACCTACCTCTACGATAAGCAGCCCGCTAGGCGCCAGAAACGGATGAACGCAGGACAGTATACGACGCGTCAAATCCAAACCATCAGAACCCGAACCCAGCGCATCTTTCGGTTCGTGATGAAATTCCGCAGGCATCGCCGCAAGATCAGCCGCATCAACATACGGCGGATTACTCAGAACAAGGTCATATCGAGTATCCACTAAAGACTCGAATAGGTCAGACTGGATGACAGTCACTCTGTCCTGCAGGCCCAGATGTTCTGCATTCTCGCGTGCGAGCTCCAGCGCGCCGCTGTCGACATCTAGTAGGTCAACCCGCGCATCGGGAAATTGATAAGCGGCGGCCAATCCGATGCAACCACTCCCACAGCACAGATCAAGGATGCGCTTTGGGGCCGGGCCGTTATACCACGGTCTAAAATCATTGAGGATGAGCTCAGCAATCGGAGAGCGGGGAATAATAGCGCGCCGGTCACAGAAAAACTCCAACCCAGCAAACCAGGCCCGACCCAACAGATAGGGCAAAGGCTCGTGTTCCGTAATGCGCCGATGCAGCAATTCCCGCAGTCGAGCCACTGCCTCGATACCGACAGGCTGGGGCAAGACGTTCTCGCCAGAGTCGAGGGGCAGTTCTACAACAGACAGCACCATAAGGACAGCCTCGTCCCAGGCATTGTCTGTACCGTGTCCAAAAAACACATCACTGCTTTCCAACGCATCACTGCAGAACTGCAGCAGTTGGCCAACAGTTTGCGGTTGATTGGAAAAATATTTAGGGTCAGTCATGACCTCAGTGTAACCGATTCTGAGAAAGGATTTATAGCGAGAACGGCAGCCAGATCTGTTTGCCTTGCCGTCATCGGGTTGGTAATATGCCCGCTTAAATTCAGAGTCAAATTCAATACGGAGACATTCCTTTGGAAGACCATTGGGCAAAGATTATTGAGGCTGTGGGCGAAGACCTTAGCCGACCGGGCTTACGGGATACACCCAAGCGCGCAGCCAAGGCGTTCGAATTCCTGACACAAGGCTACGGACAGTCAGTGGAAGATGTGGTTAATGATGCCCTCTTCCCGTCTGATTCCGATGAGATGATTCTAGTCCAGAACATAGAGCTTTACTCGCTGTGTGAACACCACCTGCTGCCCTTCATTGGGAAATGCCATGTCGCCTATATACCCACCGGAAAAGTACTAGGACTGTCCAAGGTAGCTCGCATCGTTGATGTTTTTGCCCGACGGCTTCAGATACAGGAATCGCTGACAGCGCAAATCGCCGAAACGGTTATGGCAGTGACTAACGCGGAAGGAGTGGGCGTAATAGTTGAAGCCCAGCATATGTGCATGATGATGCGTGGCGTGGCAAAACAGAACTCATCAATGAAGACATCAGCAATGCTCGGCTCGTTTCGCAGCGATCAAAAAACTCGCGAAGAGTTTCTTTCTCTGCTGCGAATGTAACAATTGCTTTCAGCATTATTGTGCGAGGACGCTAATCATCTATTCGTATTACATCAACGCGCAAGTATTGCCGGTCTGCAGTGCGAGCGGCGCTGTAGCCAACGAGACGGTAGGCTCTTTCTGCCTGAAAGGCGTACACCCGATACTGCTGTAAATCTTCTCTGCCATACAGCAGTCGCTCGCCAAATACGCGATTGGCCCACTGTACCCCCTTACCACAAGCGCGACCCTTACATTCGAATAACGCAATAGCCCCTTCTTCTTTCGCCAAAGAGCCCAACAACTCATCCATCACTGCAGCCGAGGTAAAGCCGTCTACAATTTGCCAAGTATAACTCAGTAGTGTTCCAGTAAGTCGCTCGCTATCTTTGAAACGCCATTCTCCGCGCATTTTTTGTATGGCGCCAAGGCCCACCTCATGGTCTACGACCTGTTGCTCTGAAAATGCAACCTGTTTCGCGTGAGGATACTCGCTCAGCTGTTCCAACAGTATCTCTAACGTTGGCTCAGCAGCGTTTGCCACGCTCCCTGCAAATGACATAAGAGTGACTATTACGCTGATCAAAATATGGCTAAATTTACTCACTATAGTGCGGACTCCGTTTTGTTCGTCTCTGACAAAAAATGCTCCATATGCTGCGCTACCTCGCCGACGCCAGACTCCATATGAAAATGGTGCCCGCCTTTGATCGTGTATACGACAAGATTGTCGATGCTCAGTTGCACAGACTCAATATATTTTGAGGCTTGATGCGCAGTATCTCCAGCTCGCATCAACAACGTTGGCATATCCAATGCTCCCAATACTGCCCTAATCTGAGCCTCAGTCAACTTAACGGCTGAAGCGCCTTGCAGCCTTGGGTCCGTGGTCCAGGTCATTCCTCCCGAGCAGGCATGTAAATTGCGCTCCACTAATTGTTTAGCGGCGCTCTCAGACAAGCCGTTACGCGTGCGGGAAGCGACTGCCTCCTCTAAACAGGCAAAAACTCTGTTAGTACGATTGTGCAAACGCGGCTTATCCTCTAGCGCCTTGCGCATTTGAAGAGGAAAGGCACCCTCCGCAACCGGTTGCGGGGTCACTGCGTCGAGCAATACGAGATGGCGCACTCGTTCAGGATAAGCGCTGGCGAGCAGTGTAGCGATAATAGCGCCGCGAGAATGCCCCACAAGGTCGAATGTGTTCCAGCCCAATGCTTTGAGTATGCCGAGAATTTCGGGGAGATCATCCCATATCTGGTAGCTGGCGTCTGCCGAACGGCGCGCGCTCTGGCCATGACCGGTGAGATCCACAGCGACCACGTAAAAATCGGTCAGCAGCGGTGCCAATTGAGAAAAGCTGGCGGCATTATCCAGCCACCCGTGAAGCGCGAGCAGGGGCCTGCCACTTGGGTCGCCCCACGACAGGCCCGCCAGCTTAAGCCCATTTACACGCCATTCCAGTGGGACTGCAGAACGAAGAGCGGAACTATCAGACACTAAATAGTCTCCTTGTAAGTCGGCGGGAACGCCCAAAATACCCGGTTTCCACAGCCTGGAGCGACCATGTCCAGTGACATCGTCACCAGACCGCCCGCAGTGAGAAACGGCACACGCCCCAGGCCGCCGAGGTAATGATCCACGACCGCCGACACCAGCGGCTGGTGTGACACTAGCACTATGTGCTCTTGTGTGGTGTGAGCTCCGATAGCCGCATCCACAGCGGCCACTTCACTGCCCGGATGCAAGGCCTGCTCAGCAGCGACTGTACACGGTGAAAAGGCAGCGGCAATAATCTCCGCCGTCTGTACCGTGCGCGCCCAGGGGCTGTGCAGTATTCTTTGCGGCTGCGGGATGCCTCTGACGCTGCAAGCCGCGTGAAACTGACTACAGCCAAAACTGACATCATCGCGACCGCCACAGGTGAGCTGCCGCAGGCGGTCGTTTATACCGTCCTCAGCCTCACCATGCCGCCATATAGTCAATATCATCGTGCTGTGAATCTCGAGTCTAAACTGCGGCAGATGTTCAGGCCTGCCTCATCTCCACCAACAGCTTGTTCATCCTGGAGACATAGTCTGCCGGATCGTCTAGCTGCCCACCCTCCACCAGAGTGGCCTGGTCGAATATGATGTTGGCTAGGCTCTCGAAACGGTCTTCGTCAGGTTCTTGATCAAGCATTTCCGCCAGCGGATGTGCAGGATTAATTTCCAGTATCGGTTTTGCCTCAGGCATTTCCTGACCCGCAGCTTCCATAATGCGACGCATCTGGGAACCCATATCAAAATCCCCTACTACAAGGCAGGCTGCTGAATCGGTAAGACGAGCCGTCGCCCGCACCTCACTGACCCTGTTTTCGAGCACTTTAGTGACACGTTCTACCAATGCCTCTGATTCTTTGGTGAGCGTTTCCTGAGCTTGCTTCTCCTCCTCCGAGTCTCCCGCGAGCTCTAGCGCACCGCGTGCAACATCCTGGAATTGCTTGCCGTCAAACTCGCGCAAGTGATTCATCAGCCAGTCATCAACACGGTCTGACAGCAGCAACACTTCGATGCCCTTTTTCCGAAATACTTCCAGATGAGGACTCTTCTTAGCCGTATTGAAATTCTCTGCAACGACATAATAGATTTTTTCCTGTTTTTCCTGCATGCGCGCCACATAGTCTTCCAGAGCTTGATCCTGCTCTTCTAGATCTGTGTGAGTTGTGCTGAACCGCAACAGTTTGGCGATCTTCACCTGATTGGTCGTGTCCTCCGCTGGCCCCTCTTTCAACACGGTGCCAAAATGCTTCCAAAATATGGCGTAATCATTCCCTTTTTTCGCCTTCGCCATTTTGCCCAACATATCCAAGACACGCTTAGTCAGCGCATTGCGCATACTCTCGACAGCAGGATCCTGTTGCAGAATTTCACGCGACACATTCAGGGATAAATCGTTGGAGTCTACAACGCCTTTGATAAAGCGAAGATACAGCGGCAAAAACTGTTCGGCGTCATCCATAATAAACGTGCGTTGCACGTACAGCTTGAGTCCGCGCGACATTTCGCGATTCCACAGATCAAACGGGGCTTTTGCAGGGATGTAAAGCAGGCTAGTGTATTCAAGCTTGCCCTCAACCTTGTTGTGACTCCAGGTCAGAGGGTCTTCATAGTCGTGAGAGACGTGTTTGTAAAACGCTTTGTACTCGTCACTCTTTACTTCTGTGCGCCCGCGCATCCAGAGCGCACTCGCCTCATTGACTGCCTCGAACTCAATAGCAGTATCCGCATCGCTTACAGCATCGTCGTCTTCAGCGGATGGTGCAGGTGGCTTTAACATCATCACCGGCACTGATATATGGTCTGAGTATTTCTTGATCACGCTGCGCACGCGAAAATCGTCAGCGAATTCTTTGCAGTCCTTTTTCAGCGACAGAGTGATGCTGGTGCCGCGTGTTTCCCTGGCCTTTGACTCGATAGAAAATTCTGCCTCGCCACAGGATTCCCACAACACTCCGGCATCAGCTGACTCGCCAGCTTTACGAGTATGCACCTGAACACGGTCGGCAACGATAAAGCCGGAATAGAAACCGACGCCGAACTGACCAATTAACTGAGAATCTTTGCGTTCATCGCCGGTGAGACTTTCTAGAAACGAAGCAGTGCCCGACTTGGCAATGGTCCCTAGGTTTTCAATTACCTCGTCCCGATTCATACCAATGCCATTATCGCTGATGGTAATGGTATTGGCCTTTTTATCGAGATCTATCTGTATTGCATAGTCTCCCTGCCCTTCTAGCAAGGCATCATCGGCGAGTGCGGCAAAACGCAGCTTGTCGATGGCATCACTGGCGTTGGATATTAACTCACGCATAAAGATCTCCTTGTTGCTATACAAGGAGTGGATCATAAGGTGAAGCAATTGCTTTGCTTCGGTCTGGAAGCCAAGCGTCTCTTTTTTCACATCAGCAGTCATGGTAACCTCGTTTCTAAGGTGTTGATTTAACGGAATATGTACACTGCATCTGATATGGGGGTGGACCGGGCCTATTTCAAGTGAGGCATTGCAATCGATTGCGTGCTGCGGGGTCCTGCCAGCCTACCCATGGCAACCTTCTGAAGCCCAGCGATGCAGCCGCTAGCAGAAGATAGTATTGTCTTTGCGGGGTAAATAGCCGCCCGTGGGAGCCTAAGTCAGGGCAAAAAAAAAGGGCTCGTCTCGCGACCAGCCCTCCATCATTTTCGTAGCTGGATAACAACTTACCAGCCCGTAATGTCGGCCAGAGCAGTACCAATTTCTGCCAAACTGCGAACGGTCTTTACACCGGCATCTTCGAGGGCTGCAAACTTCTCGTCAGCAGTGCCCTTGCCACCCGAAATGATCGCACCCGCGTGCCCCATGCGCTTACCTGTGGGTGCAGTAACGCCAGCAATGTAAGAGACTACCGGCTTCGTCACGCTTGCCTTGATATACGCTGCGGCCTCTTCTTCTGCCGAACCGCCAATTTCGCCGATCATCACAATCGCTTCGGTAGCGGGGTCATTCTGGAACATTTCGAGAATGTCGATAAAGTTGGACCCCGGAATCGGATCTCCGCCGATACCGACACAGGTAGACTGCCCAAAACCGGCATCCGTTGTCTGCTTGACCGCCTCATACGTCAGAGTGCCCGAGCGAGACACAATGCCCACCTTCCCCGGCAGGTGAATATGACCGGGCATAATGCCAATTTTGCATTCGCCAGGAGTGATCACGCCCGGACAATTAGGCCCGATCAGGCGCACACCCAGTTCATCGCACTTCACCTTGGCTTGAAGCATGTCTAGCGTTGCAATACCCTCGGTAATACACACGATCAGCTTGATTCCGCTGTTGGCCGCCTCGAGAATCGAGTCTTTGCAAAAGGGGGCTGGAACGTAAATGACTGAAGCTTGCGCACCCGTTGCGGCTACCGCCTCTGCCACTGTGTTAAAGACCGGCAGCCCCAAATGCTCTTGACCACCTTTGCCGGGGGTAACACCTCCAACCATCTTAGTACCATAGGCAATCGCCTGCTCAGAGTGAAACGTCCCCTGAGAACCAGTGAAACCCTGACAAATGACCTTGGTGTTTTTGTCGATAAGAATACTCATCAGGCTGCTCCTCCCGCTGCTTTAACTGCCTGCTGGGCAGCGTCCGTGAGGCTGGTGGCGGCGATAATGTTCAATCCACTGTCGGCCAAAACCTGTCGCCCTAGTTCGGCATTGTTGCCCTCTAGCCGCACGACAACCGGCACCTGCACACCAATTTCTTCAACCGCACCGATAACGCCTTCAGCAATAAGGTCGCAGCGTACGATGCCGCCGAAGATATTAATAAGCACCGCTTTTACCTTATCGTCAGACAAAATGATTTTGAACGCCTCTGATACGCGCTCCTTGGTGGCGCCGCCCCCAACATCCAAAAAGTTAGCCGGAAACCCGCCATGCAGTGCCACAATATCCATCGTTCCCATGGCAAGGCCAGCGCCGTTGACCATGCACCCGATATTGCCGTCGAGAGCGACGTAGTTCAATTCCCATTTAGCGGCATGCACCTCGCGCTCGTCTTCCTGGCTGGTGTCGTGCATTCCACGTAATTCAGGCTGGCGATACAGCGCGTTGCTATCGACACCAAGCTTGGCATCTAGGCAATGCAGGTCACCTTGCTCGGTTATCACCAGAGGATTAATCTCAATCAGTGCCAAATCTTTATCGACAAACAGCTGGGCCAGACCCATAAAAATTTTCACGAACTGCTTGATCTGCTCTCCTGACAATCCCAACTTAAAAGCCAACTCTCGCCCCTGATAGGGCTGCGCTCCTGTTAGCGGGTCAATTGTGGTGCGCAATATCTTTTCCGGAGATTCTTCCGCGACTTTCTCAATTTCAACACCACCCTCGGTAGACGCCATAAAAACAATACGACGTGAAGAGCGGTCGACCACAGCACCAAGATACAACTCATCGGCAATATCGGTGCAGGTTTCTACCAGGATTTTGCTCACAGGTTGTCCCGTTTCATCCGTCTGGTAGGTGACCAGTCTCTTACCCAGCCATTGTTTGGCAAAGGCTTCGATTTCAGCTTTGGTTTTGACCAGTTTGACCCCCCCAGCTTTGCCACGTCCCCCGGCATGCACCTGAGCTTTGACAACCCACATGTCGCCGCCGATCTTATCCGCTGCCGCCATTGCTTCCTCTGGGGTGTCTACAGCGTATCCCTTGGATACTGGCAACCCATACTCGGCAAACAACTGCTTACCCTGATACTCGTGAAGATTCATGTTCTATCCTGTTATCAATTCTTAACTGTTATACGTTAAGGTTATTTGGCAACGACATCCCTGCCAAACAAACCCGCTGAATATCCGCGCGCGTCAGTAACTTATTATGTTATACGCACTCGGACGAATTTTTCTAGCGCTTCTTTCGATTCGCAATATGAATAGCTTGTCCATCTACTGCCAAGGCCGCTTCATGCACCGCCTCAGACAAGGTTGGGTGACCGAAGACGGTGAGCGCCAGATCCTCTGCACTGGATCCAAACTCCATCGCTATGACCACCTGCTGCACCAGATCCGCTGCAGATGGGCCTATGATATGACACCCGAGTATGCGATCTGTCTCAGCATCCGCAATCATCTTCACAATACCATCGGAATCATTGGCCGCCAGCGCCCTCCCGCTTGCTGCGAAAGGGAACACCCCTATCTTGCACTCAATACCATCCGCTTTTAATTCCTGCTCAGTTTGCCCTACAGCAGCAATTTCCGGATGCGTATAGATGACCGAGGGAACACAGTCATAGTTCATCTGCGCCTGCTTGCCGGCGATACGCTCAACCACCATCACGCCTTCTTCCGACGCCTTGTGTGCCAGCATAAGGCCACGCACTATATCACCCACGGCGTACACGTGGGGTGCTTCAGTTTCGCAATTGTCATTAACGTAGATGAAACCACGTTCGTCTAAAGTGATGCCACTGTCAGACGAAAATAAGTCTTCCGAGCGGGGTCTGCGTCCTACCGCAACAATCAGCTTATCGAATAACTCCGTGTGTTCGCCACCTGCGCTGGTGTACGTAACCTCAACTTTGCCCTTTTTAACTTCTGTACCGATCACTCGGGCGCCAAGGCGTATATCCAGTCCCTGTTTCTTGAAGATCTTGCCTGCCTCTTTGGCAATCTGTACATCCATCATTGGTAAGAATTCGTCCAGCGCCTCCAACATGACAACCTCCGATCCGAGGCGACGCCAGACACTGCCCAGTTCCAAACCGATGACTCCGGCGCCGATAACGCCGAGACGGACTGGGACTTCTGTCAGCCTGAGTGCGCCGGTAGAGTCGATAATATGTTCATCGTCTATCGGTGCGGGGGCAATACTGACCGGTACTGAGCCGGCAGCAATAATGACATTACTTGCATCCAACACTTGGACATTGCCTTTGTTATCGGTCACTTCAACTTTCGCGCCGACAAGGACCTTTCCGACGCCGGAGATGGGTGTAACACCGTTGTGTTTAAAAAGCCCCGTTATGCCACCGGTCAGTTGCGAGACGATCTGATCCTTGCGAGCCAGCATGGCGGGTATATCAATGTCAGCCTTTTTTACCGTTATCCCATGCACCGCTAAATTATCCCGGACATCAGCAAACTTGTGACTGCTGTCGAGTAACGCCTTGGACGGGATACAGCCGACGTTGAGACACGTGCCGCCCAGCTGGATATTGTCACTGTCATCTAGCCACTGCTCAACACAGGCAACCTTCAATCCCAGTTGCGCGGCCTTAATAGCTGCAACATAGCCGGCAGGCCCTGATCCAATTATTACTACATCATATTTTTCAGGCATCGTCATTCCCACTAAAAGTGTCTTTACGACAGACAGGTTACTGTATCTCTGTGTGCAAACTCACAAGCATTCATAGTCCCTATAATTGCAGCAAAATCCGGGCGGGATCTTCAATAAGATCCTTAATAGCGACCAGAAACTGTACGGCGGTCTTGCCGTCGATGAGCCGGTGATCGTAGGTCAACGCCAAATACATCATGGGTAGAATCACCACCTGCCCATCGACAGCCATTGGACGCTCCTGGATTTTGTGCATACCCAGAATACCCGTTTGCGGCGGGTTGAGGATAGGTGTGGACAACAAAGAACCGAATACGCCGCCGTTGGTTACCGTAAACGTACCGCCCGTCATATCCTCAATGGTCAACTTATTGTCTTTGGCGCGCAGCCCCATATCTCTGATCGCAGCCTCAATATCTGCCAGGCTCATAAAGTCAGCATCGCGCATGACCGGGACCACAAGCCCGCCCTCAGTCGAAACCGCTACACCAATATCCTGGTAGCCGTGGTATACGATATCATTGCCGTCAACAGACGCATTAACAGCCGGGAATCGTTTCAGCGCTTCACAGGCGGCTTTGACAAAAAAGCCCATAAATCCAAGGCGCGTTCCGTTATGCGTTTTTTCGAATTGATCTTTATACTTTTTACGCAACGCCATCACAGGCGCCATATTCACCTCGTTAAACGTGCTGAGCATCGCTGTTTCGTGCGTAGCGTTAAGCAACCGCTCGGCTATTCGGGCTCGCATGCGGGTCATGGGCACCCGTCTCTCTACTCGCTCGCCCGACGGACTGACTGACGCTTGCTCTTTGTCGATAGTCGCGGTGGGCTCAACAGAAGCCGTGGTAGCTGCCGCGGATGTAGCTTCTCGAGCTTTTATGAATTTGAGAATGTCTTCCTTGGTAATACGGCCATTCTTTCCTGTGCCCGTTATTGCGCTGACATCGAGCTTATGCTCTTCAACCAACAATCGAGCAGCGGGTCCAAGTAACTCCGCTGAAGACGGTTCTGAAGCATTGTCACCTGATGCCGCGAGACTTGCTTGCGCGGGCGGAGAGGAAAGCGCCGTTGATTTTTTTTCAGTAAGCGTAGCGAGGAGCTGTTGGCCTTCTATCGTCTGGCCTACCACCGCATGAATTTTTGAAATGACACCGTCAACAGGAGCAACCACCTCCAATACCACTTTGTCCGTCTCTATTTCGACGATTAATTCATCCCGCGACACCGTGTCACCTTCCGACTTGTGCCAGGCAGCCACCTCCCCATCTGCGATAGATTCAGGAAAGGCAGGTGCCTTTATTTCAATAGTCATTTCATTTCCTTAAAAACTCACTTGTTGTCAGTAACCCCAAGGCATTTCTCCGAGAGCCTCATCAATAAACTGTTCCAGCTGCGCGATATGCAATGCCATATACCCTGCAGCGGGGGCTGCAGATGAATCGCGCCCGACATAGCGCAGATACACATCGACTTTATGTCTCTGTATCACCCTGCGCATATGGTGTTGGCTAGCATACCAGGAACCCTGATTCATCGGCTCTTCCTGACACCACACGGCATCAACAATATTGGGGTATGAATCAGTCAATATTTGCAGTAACTCTTCCTCGGGAAAAGGGTACAACTGCTCAAGGCGCAAAATGGCGATATGGTTCAGTTGGCGCTCACGCCTGGCCGCGAGCAAATCGTAAAACACTTTACCGCTGCAAAGAATAATACGCTGAACTTTCGACTTATCCAGATCGTCGATTTCATCCATTACATTATGGAATCTGCCCTCGGCAAGATCCTCAATAGTGGAAACCGCCTCTTTGTGGCGTAGCAGACTTTTGGGTGACATCACCACCAACGGCTTACGTAGCGGACGGATAGCCTGTCGCCTCAGCATATGGAACACCTGGGCCGGCGTGGTCGGGGCGCAGACCTGAATATTATGCTCTGCACATAACTGCATGAAGCGTTCCAGCCTTGCGGATGAGTGCTCTGGACCCTGCCCCTCGTAGCCATGCGGCAACAACATCGTTAGACCGCACAAACGCGACCATTTGTTCTCACCACTGGTAATGAACTGATCAATGACGACTTGTGCACCGTTGGCGAAATCGCCAAACTGAGCTTCCCAAATTACGAGGCCTTGGGGTAACGTTGTGGAATAGCCGTATTCAAAAGCAAGCACAGCCTCTTCTGACAGCAATGAATCGTAAATATTGAACTTTGCCTGTGATTCACTTATGTGCTGCAAAGGAATATAGGTGCTGCCATCACTTTGATTGTGCAGCACCGCATGACGATGGGAGAAGGTGCCGCGCCCTACATCTTGTCCCGTTAACCTGATGGGGCTTCCCTCTTGCAGCAATGATGCATAAGCAAGATTTTCTGCAAAGCCCCAGTTGATCGGCATCGCTCCGGCGGCCATTTTGCGACGGTCTTCCAATATTTTGGATACCTGGCGCTGCAACGGAAAACCATCCGGCGAAAGATTGGTCGTATGAGCCAGTGACTGCAAGGCCTGGATGTCGATACTGGTGTCGCACTGCAACCTCCAGTCGTGTCCCAGATAGGGCGACCAATCGACAAACAACGACTTATTCGGCTCAGATACCAGACTGCTGACCAACGGGGCGCCACGATCTAAAGCGTCCCTGTAACGCTCCACCAAAGCCTCCACCTCGGCCTCTGTGATGAGCCCTTCGCTGACGAGCTTCTCAGCATACAAGTCCTGAGTCGTTTTGTGCTTGCTAATGACCTTGTACATCAACGGCTGTGTTACCGAGGGTTCGTCCGCTTCGTTATGACCCCGACGGCGATAGCAGATAAGATCAATCACCACGTCTTTATTAAATTCCGTACGATAGTCAACGGCCAATTGTGTGACGAACAACACCGCTTCTGGGTCATCTGCATTGACGTGGAATATCGGCGCCTGCACCATTTTCGCAACGTCCGTACAGTACTCTGTTGAACGGGCGTCCTCTCGCTCATGTGTGGTGAATCCGACTTGATTATTCAGCACAATATGGATCGTGCCACCGGTTTTATACCCGCGAGTCTGAGACATCTGAAACGTCTCCATCACCACGCCTTGCCCGGCAAAAGCTGCATCGCCATGCAGAACAATAGGGACCACAAGATCACCTGACGCGTCGAGACGTCGTTCCTGACGAGCACGCACAGAACCCTCTACAACCGGGGATACAATCTCCAAATGCGACGGGTTAAAGGATAACGCGAGATGAACCTCTCCTCCCGTGGTCATCATATTAGAAGAAAAACCCTGATGATATTTTACGTCGCCAGAACTTTCGTACTGCGCCCTACCCTCAAATTCGTCAAACAACTCAGAGGGGTTTTTCCCGAATATATTGATCAGCACATTGAGCCTGCCACGATGGGCCATGCCAATGACAATTTCCTTTGCCCGATACGCGCCACAGCGTTGCACCATCTCTGACAGCATAGGAATCAGGCTCTCTCCGCCCTCGAGTCCGAAACGTTTAGTGCCGGGATACTTAGACGCCAGGGACTTTTCTAGACCCTCTGCATTTATGAGGAGATTCAGCAATTGCAAGCGTACTTCCTTGCCATAATCTGGCGCAGAACGCACAGACTCCATTCTCTGCATAACCCAGTGCCGCTCAGTGGTATCGACTATGTGCATAAACTCGGCACCAATCGTATGGCAATAGGTTCTCTCAAGTGCCTCGTATATCTCACCCAACGTGGCATCAGCTTTGCCGATGTGCAAACTACCGGCCTGGAAAACCGTATCAAAGTCGGCAGACGACAAATGGTGAAAGCCTAGCTCTAGGTCGGCTACCTGCTCGCGCTGGGCAATTCCTAATGGATCAAGTTTCGCTTTTTGATGGCCGCGCTGACGATAGGCAGAAATCAATTGCACCACACAAACCTGCTTGCGCTCGTAATCAGTGGCCTTTGAATCATACTGCACGGTGGCTTCAGTGCGCACACGCATTTTACTGATCTGAGCAAAACGCTCGCGAATTACCGAGTGGGGAACATCTTCAAGCTGGATAATCTCTGACGGCACCATCGGAAGCTTGTCGAAGTAATCTCGCCACTGCTCAGGCACCCCATTAGGATCCTTCAGATAAGACTCGTACAAATCCTCTACATACGTGGCGTTACCACCAGAAATATGAGAGCTTTGCCGCAGCAACTCTATGGAACTATTTTGCATCTGGACCCCTCCCGGGGCTCAATCGACTAGTGCTACTCATCCACACACCTGTCTCTTATACACATCTCCGAGCCCACGAGACAAGAGGCAATCTCG
>OJHF01000103.1_pt1 | contig 26883 bp, 22 predicted proteins | sample 1594891 | NCBI WGS metagenome assembly OJHF01 (sample SAMN05416737, study PRJEB24817) | seawater metagenome | isolation source: Sea water | place: Canada:Atlantic | collected 2013-07 | reverse complement strand
AATTAATCAGAAAAGGATCTTGGGCGAATCGCCTCTTTATTCAGCGTCTCCCTAAGGATAACCAATCTCATTTGACCCAAAGACAACATGCGGCAGACTTTTAATCGAGAGAAACACGCAATTACACCTTTTCTCCCCCAAAACCTTCCCGATAGCCTACCACTCTAAAAAAATCTCCGAAATCCGCTCGGCCCTTTTTTTCTACTGGATCCCCTTCCCCCCACCGCCATCCGTATCCACTGCCAATGACCCACGATCTGAACCCACGCTTCAAGAACACCATCTGCTCCGTCTCCGGTGCCTCCGCGATGGAAGTCACGGAGATCATTCAGGAACTCTGGAGCGGCTACGGCCAAATCCTCCGCATCCGCCTCGAAGGAGGCTTCCCTTCCACTGTTATCGCCAAACATGTCCGGATGCCCACCACGGAAAACCACCCCCGCGACTGGAATTCAAACCTCTCCCACCAACGGAAACTCAAATCCTATCAGATCGAGACCGCCTGGTATCGCCACTGGAGCCGACTCTCTGGGTCGGACTGCCGCATCCCCGAACTCCTCGCCTTCGATCAGCACGACGGTGAAATTATCCTCATCCTCGAAGACCTCAACGCTGCCGGATATCCTGCCCGCTTTACCTCGCTCTCCCGTATCCAACTAAAAAACTGCCTCGATTGGCTCGCCCACTTTCACGCCACCCACATGGGAGCAAAACCCGGGGAACTTTGGGAAACCGGCACCTACTGGCACCTCGCCACCCGCAGCGAGGAACTCAAAGCCCTCGACGACTTGCCTCTCAAGAATGCCGCATCCGCCATCGACAGCATCCTCAACAACGCGCGTTACCAGACCATCGTCCATGGCGACGCCAAGCTCGCCAACTTCTGTTTCTCCGAGTCGGGTGATCAGGTCGCTGCCGTCGACTTTCAATACGTCGGCGGCGGTTGCGGCATGAAGGACCTCGCTTACTTCATCGGCTCCTGCCTCAACGAATCCGCCTGCGCACAGCAAGAGTCCGAACTCCTTGACCACTATTTTGCAACCCTCCGTAATGGTCTCACCTCCAAGCACCCCAATATCGACCCCGCAGCTGTCGAAGCCGAATGGCGCGCCCTCTTCCCTCTAGCTTGGACTGACTTCCACCGTTTTATCAAAGGTTGGAGCCCAAGCCATCGAAAGATTAATTCCTACAGCGAACGAATCGCCCGCGAAGTTATTGCGACGCTCTAACATTTCTTTCCATGCACCAAAGCCGGACCAACTCACAGAGGAAAGTCCCAACGACTCCAGCGATTATCGGAACGTTCTTGGCATTAAGCGACGGTGTAACTGTCCCCTTAGAGCTTCGTTTCTCGAAATGAAAGTGAGGATCACCGATCTAAAACTTTAGAAATTTCGAACCATCCACTAGCATCCCACCAGATGAAGGTTCCCAAAGGTTTTCTCCCCCGAATAGCGCACATCCCTCCGCGGGAGCCTGACTCGCTAAATAGGCATTCTACCTGCAACCGACACAGGTGAATCTTTCCGAAAAATCCATCGTTTCTCAGCAATCGCCGCCAACCAGACTTCCGTCAAATGCCTCCTTCCATCTCAGCCCCACCCGTCATCATCCTCGTCGAAACCCAGATGGGCGAAAACATTGGCATGTGCGCCCGCGCCATGCTCAATTGCGGTCTCGATCAGCTACGACTGGTCCGGCCACGCGACGGCTGGCCCAACGAGAAAGCTCGCGCCACAGCCGCCGGAGCGAACATCGTCCTCGATAATGCGAAGGTCTACGAGCACATCGACGAAGCGATTGGCGATTGCCAGCGCGTCCTCGCCGCCACTGCCCGCCAGCGCAACCTCAGAATTCCCGGTCTCAACCTTCGCGAAGCAGTCCGTGAAATCGTCGATGCCACACCCCCGCCAAAGACCGCCATCCTCTTTGGCCCCGAAGCATCCGGCCTCGACAATGATACTCTCGCACGCGCTGACCGGCTCATCCATTTTCCGACCAATCCTGACTTCCCTTCGCTGAACCTCGCCCAAGCTGTCCTCCTCCTCGGCTGGGAATGGCGACAAAGCAGCCCTCTTGAATCCGCCACCATCGTCAACCCAGATCTCCCCGCGACTCGCGAAGAAACCAACGCCTATCTCGCCCGGATCGAGCAAGCCCTCGACAACTCTCAATTTTTTCTAACCCCAGAACGAAAGCCAAACATCATCCGAAGCCTCCGCACCTTCGTCACCCGCAGCAACGCTAGCCACAAAGAGCTCCGTATGCTCCACGGCGTACTGACCGCGTTGATTAAAAACTGATCAGTTATCTGCAGGGAAATGATACGCCGCGTCTACACCTTTGGCGGTGAAGGAAATTTCATTTTGCGCGCAACCGGAGATGGTAACGGGAAGTGGTCTCACGATTTCAAGAAACTCTTCTCGATTGAAACCGCCAGCCAAAGTCAGAAATAAATTTCTTCGGACTCCTCCTCTGCTACTCTCTCGAGTCCTCCGACATTATGGAAATCACTAACAAAACAAAAAAGCCTCTCAGTGTTCCTCTTCCAGCCGGAAAGAAACTATTCCTAGGCCCTGGACAGTCAGGACAGATCACTCGGAAGGCAGCCGAAAGTCCGGCCGTGGTTAAACTCGTAGAGGCGGGAGACGTTAAAGTCTCTGAAGAAGGCGCAAAGCGCAAAGGTGGTGGTAATTCCGGCAACGGCGTTTCCAGTGCCTCACGCCACGGTGGATCCGGGGCCATGCGCCAGTCCGGCGACAAATAAGCTTCGCTCTGCTACAAAAACAGAGGCCGCAGGCAGGAGCTGGTTAAGGCCGCAAGGATTTCGGGTTGCACTGCGGTGACTTTTTCACTCGCCGAATCACCTTCTAGCGCGTGTTTCAGCGCCTCCATGAGTAGCTCGAACTGCGCCTCGATGGCCACGCCGAGGGACTCAGGAAAGGCGGCGTCGAGAATAGTGATGCCAAAATCAGCCGGTTCAATCAGCTCTTCCGCCCAGCCAAGGATCATCTCGATCGGTGAATGATCTGGAAATCGCTCAGTGATGAGGGCGTGGATATCGCTGCGATTCTGGACGTTCATGAGCAATGCGAGGAAAAAGCGATGCTCCGGATTTTCGATGTGATAGCGCATCTGGGAGATGGAATCCCGACGGAGACTTTCGGCCAGAGTCTCGGGAACTCCCTTCGCGAGTTCGCCGTGTCTTTTTTGAAAGGTCGCCAGAACGGGTTCCCACTCGTCAAGAACCTGAAGGCGGTCCATGGCGTGAAGCAAAGTGTTGAAGCCCCGCTCGAAATCCAAGCTCCCCACCATTTCCCTCACGCGTGTTGCGTAGCTGGGATGGTCGAGAGTTTCGAGCACGTCGAGGAGTTGCTTGCGACGCATTGTCAGAGCATCCGTATGTATCGGATCGATCGCGATGTGGGGTGGCAGGTAATTATACTGCGGCCCAGTACCGGGATCGTGATGGGTGCGGACCACCACGGTGACGGAGGGCGTATCGAGATGAAAAAGAGAATGGATGCATTCCCGGCCAGAGGTAATGGGGACGGTGCGGCCACTTTCCAGTAGTTCGATCTGCTTCATGCGGAGGTCGCCAATGCGTAAATGTGGAGTAACTGACCGGGCTCCCACGAAGTCGAATTCGGAATGAACACTGGATCCCTGCATGACATGGAACGCACCGGAGAATTCGTGTTGATGGATCTCGGTGGTTCCCTCCATCCAGAAGAGGATCTGAATATAAAAACGCGGATCATTAAAGGCGACTAGCTCGGGTTGCCCGAACCCCGATTGACTCTGAAAAGGTTGTTCGTCGTTGACAAGGAACTCGTGAATCATCTCCTCAAGGCCCACGTTTTTAGACGGCGGAGCTTCATCGATGGCGATCCGGGCCAGCTCCGGAAACGCTTCAAGCGAGAAATTCTGCTTCCGCCACCGTTCCAGGACAGTGCGACCAAGTTTTTCAAAATAGGAATTCATAGGCGCACATTCTTCGACCAATTAATAGTGCGCCACAAGGGACGAGAATCAAGGATATCAATTGTCGTAGCATCGGTAAAATTCATGTCTCTCGTCGCTGAAGCGCTACAGGCGATCGTTGAGGTCCCATTCGCACGCATCGGGGCGACAGCAGCAGTTGAAAAAACCTCCATTTAGAGCGTGCAGACAAAAAAACTGAGATTGCTAAAAAAGGGTGATTGTCACCGTTTTATACCGTGGCGATTTTCTCTGGGTCGGCAAAGGCCACCGATGAAGAGCAGAGTAAAAAAAATGCGCTCTAAACATCTGCATCACATTCCACTCCCACATGAAATCAAGCGTTGAATCCTCCCCATGCTGGGCCATTCTCCACTAGTGACCGAACTCGAAACAGCAGTCCACGCCGCGCAAGAAGCGGGCAAACTTCTCAGGGCAAACTTCCACGAAGTTAAAGAAGTCGATGAAACTCTCGCCCACGACCTGAAACTCGCTCTCGACAAAGAGTCCCAAGATCTCATCACCGGGATCATCCTTGAGCAGTTCCCCGGCCATGCCATCTATGGCGAAGAGGGACTTGCCGGCGACCAGTCCTCCAAGCATCAGTGGATCGTCGATCCCATCGATGGCACCGTAAACTTTTTCTACGGCATCCCTCATTTTTGTATTTCGATCGCTAAGCGCGTCAGTAAAGAACTCGTCATCGGCGTCATTTACGACCCAATGGTCGGTGAACTTTGGACCGTCGAAAAAGGAGGCCAGCCTCTCCTTAATGGAAATCCAGTCACCGTCAGCACTCGTGAGACGCTCGAGGAATCGATCCTCTTCGTCGGCTGTGGTAAAAACGAGGAAGCTCTGAAGACCGGCCTAGAGCGATTCCGCCAAGGTTCCCTCCGTGCTCGCAAGATGCGCATGATGGGATCCGCCGCGCTTGGAATGGCCTACATTGCCTGTGGCCGCCTTGATGCCTATGTCGAAGCCCGTATCTCTCTCTGGGACATCGCGGCCGGACAGCTCATGATTGAAGCCACCGGCGGAAAAGTGACCCTCACCCCTCGCGCTGACAATCCGGACGTCTACTCCATTGTCGCGACCAACGGTAAAATCCCCATCGAAGAAATCTTATGATCCGCACCGGAATCGGATACGACGTCCACCAATTCATCGAAGGTCGCCCCTGCATTTTGGGTGGAGTGGAAATCCCGCACACCCACGGACTCCTTGGTCACTCCGATGCCGATGTCCTAAGCCACGCGATCGCCGATGCCATTCTTGGAGCCCTTGGGCTTCCCGATATCGGTCATTATTTCCCGCCCGGTGACCCGAGCTGCAAGGACATTTGCTCGCTCAAAATCCTCGAAAAATGCGCCGCGCTTTGTGCCGAGTCTGACTACATTATTAGCAACATCGATTCTTCTCTCGTCGCCGAAGCACCCAAGGTCCTTCCTCACGCCGCCGCCATGAAATTAAATATGGCTAAAGCACTCGGAATTACCCCGGGTCAAATCGGGATTAAAGCGACCACGAATGAAACGATGGGCTTCGTCGGAAGACACGAAGGCATTGCCGCACTCGCTTCCACGCTCATCTACAAAAAGGGCACCTTATTATGAAATCTTCCCTTTATAACGAATGGCTGAAAAAGCTACGCAAGCGTGCCGCTCCCAGTGGCACCATCAGTCAATGGTCCCTCCTGCTCACGAAACAACAAGGCGGCGCCCCAGAAATCTGGGCAGAACACATCCGCTCGGTTTTAGATGAAGGAGAAAAAGCCTCTCTCGAGCTCATCCTCGACCTCGATCTCATCAGTGCCCCCGCACGCAAATCGCCGTCCTCCGACGATCAAATTTCGCTCTGGTAACCCTCTGTAACATTGCCACTTCGACATATTCTCGCTCGCCACATCGCTCTTTTCAGTATGAATAGCCTCACTCAACCGAGGTGATTTTCCGCTTTGGAGTTACTTTCACGATATTGGAAGATGAAGAACCAGCGTCAGGGAATCCAACAGCATACTTTAGCCCATCAAAGACTGAAATAACGGCGCCAATCTTTGCAACAGAACGCGCCTCCTGAAGACCGTTATGATAAGCTTCAGGATTTGATCCGGAGCATGAAGTTCCTCCGAATAAACAACACGCTGTCAGAATCAATTTTAGCCTGAAGTTTTTCATCTCCGATAAATACAGACACTTCTTCCCTATTTAGAACCGCTGATGTGCCTCACCAAAAAAGGCGACTCTGTTTCCAGAGACGCCTTTTGAAAATTGCCGAGTTGGTCGACTACTTGCCCCAAGCATCGAGAAGAGCCTGACCGATTCCCGAAGGAGTCTCGGCGACCACCATTCCTGCATCGGCCATCGCTTCCTTCTTCGCTTCAGCAGTGCCTTTTCCGCCGGAAACAATCGCTCCCGCGTGGCCCATGCGACGTCCCGGAGGCGCTGTCGCTCCCGCAATGAATCCCGCAATCGGCTTCTTGCAGAACTCCTTGGCCCACTCCGCTGCTTCTTCTTCCGCAGATCCACCGATCTCACCAATCATGATGATTGCTTCCGTCTCAGGGTCGTCATTGAAAAGTTTCAGCACATCCAAGTGGGAAGTGCCATTGATGGGATCGCCACCGATTCCCACGCACGTGCTCTGACCATAACCCAGCTGGGTCACCTGCCAAACTGCCTCATAAGTGAGAGTGCCCGAGCGAGAAAGAACACCCACGGTCCCCTTCTTGTGAATGTAGCCAGGCGCAATTCCGATCCGGCAGCCGCCAGTGGAATCAGGACCCGTTCCAGGTGTCACGATCCCTGGGCAGTTAGGACCGATCAATCGGGTTTTCGAACCCTTCATGATTTCCTTCACCCGCATCATGTCCATGACCGGAATTCCCTCGGTGATTGCGACGACAAGATCAACTCCCGCTTCGACCGCTTCCAAAATGGCGTCAGCCGCAAATGGAGGAGGAACAAAAATAGCCGAAGCCGTCGCTCCCGTCTCTGCCATCGCTTCCGCAACCGTATCATAAACAGGCACCTTGTGGTCTCCGTGTTCAAAATTCTGGCCGCCCTTACCCGGAGTAACTCCAGCAACAAGTGCCGTTCCGTAATCGAGACTGAGTCCGGCGTGGCGTCCGCCAAATCCACCGGTAATTCCTTGCACCAACACTTTGGTGTCTTCGTTGACTAAAATAGACATCGTTTTTAAAAGTGAGTGATTAAATTATACTGCGGCCACAGCCTTCTTGGCCGCGTCTGCAAGATCATCGGCTCCTGTAATTGCAAGGCCCGATGCAGTAAGTGTTTCGCGGCCCGCAGCCACATTATTTCCTTCAAGACGAACGACAAGCGGAAGCTTGAGGCCCGTCTCTTTCACTGCCGCAACCACCCCTTGGGCGATCACATTGCAGTCCATGATTCCTCCGAAAATATTGATCAGGATCGCTTCCACCTTCGGGTCGCTTTGGATGATATTGAAAGCACCCTTCACCTGAGCTTCCGTCGCGCCGCCTCCCACATCGAGGAAGTTGGCAGGATCGCCTCCGGAAAACTTGATCGCATCCATCGTCGCCATTGCAAGGCCTGCGCCATTAACGAGACAAGCGATGTTTCCATCGAGCCCGATGTAGCTGAGGTCGAATTCAGCTGCAGCCACTTCACGTGGATCTTCTTCTTCAATATCGCGGTAAGCTTCCACCTCGGGGTGACGATAAAGCGCGTTATCGTCGAAGCCGAACTTCGCATCAAGCGCGAGAATTTCTCCATCAGGAGTCTCTACCAGCGGGTTGATTTCTACCATGTCACAATCAAGTGAGGTGAAGAGTCTGTAGAGATTCTTAAGAACCTTACCGAAAGCTTTTGCAGCAGGCCCTTTTAATCCAAGACCTACAATCAGCTTCCGCACCTGGTGCGCCTGAAGCCCTGCAAGAGGGTGAATAAACACGCGCAAAATCTTTTCCGGAGAGCTCTCAGCGACCTCTTCGATGTCCATTCCTCCCTCAGTAGAAGCAACAATCACCGGGCGACTCGTCTCGCGATCCATGAGAACCGCGAGATAATACTCATGCTTGATGTCGACCGCATCAGCGACCATCACCTTGCGGACAAGCTTGCCTTCCTCGCCAGTCTGCTTCGTTACCAAAGTTTGACCAATCATCTTACCAGCAATAGCGCCGATGTCCTCGGCGCTCTTCGTCAGATGAACTCCTCCTTCGAAGCCATTTTTGAAGGTTCCTTTTCCCCGACCACCTGCGTGGACCTGGGCTTTTACCACCATAAGATCAGAGTTGATCTCTTGGGCTATCTTGAGGGCTTCTTCAGCTGTCTCGGCCATCTGCCCCCGTGGACTGGGGACCTCAAATCGGTCGAAAAGCTCCTTAGCTTGATACTCGTGGATGTTCATGCGCTGTCTGCGGGGGACGCTAGCGGCCGCTGACTCCCGCGCAATGCTTATTTCATGCCATCTCAAGGGAATGTCGGACAAATAGAAACACCCATGCCATCGTCCCCACCCTCTAAAACTCGTCTCTCGCATTTTCCCTCAATTCATATTACTTCGAGACGTGGAAGAAAGAATTTCCGTGATCAACATTGAGGACGAAATCGGGAAGTTTAAACGAAATGCTCCGCACTTTTTGGGCATCCTTGCTGCCCCGGAGGAGTCTTCCGATTAAAGACCCACCCAGAAGCCAATTTATTGAGCCAGAAAGCGATTATCCCGAAGAAAATCTGGAGTCTCGAGCTCCAACCTTGCAAGACATCTCTTCCATTTGTCGCGATCTCAATGAAGTCCCCATCCGCTTTGCCTCCCCGAAAATGCTCTATAAAATGAAGAAGTATATCCACCAGCGAGAAGGATCGTACCAATCTCCAGTGCCTACGGGAGAACTATGCTGAAGAAATCTTCGGCAAGGAATTTCCCAAGATCGCTTCCCAAGCCTTACAAAAAGGTCTCATTTTCACTTAAAGCCTCCCTTGCCTCCCACGCTGGCAGGGTGTATGGCTTCGCCTCTTGGCGGATGAATCCGCCTCTCATTTTTCATGATTAAGTGGACTCTTCAAAAAATCGTTGGTTCTAAGAACCAGCGCGAGATTAAACGCATGCGCCCCGTTGTGGCCAAAATTAACCAACTGGAGGAATCCTACCAACCGCTGACCGATGATGAATTACGGGCAAAAGTGCTCGTATGGCAGGCCTATCTCCATCGCTTTCTCCCTCTCCAATTACCCACCAAGCGTCAGCTCGAATTGATGGGACCTGAATCCCTAAGTGATGTTGCTGGGGATCTCCAGAATCGCTTTCAGTCATTAAAAAGCGATTTTCCGTCGCTTCCCAATGTCGATTCCTCTCTAGAGTCCATTAGCGCGGCAAAGCATGCCTTCACCGGAATCGAGGACGACTTTCCTTCTCTTCGCGATAAGTATCTCGATCAAATACTTCCCGAAGCCTACGCAGTCGTAAAAAGTGCCGCACGCCGCCTCTGTGGCACCACCATCCCTGTTTGCGATCAGGATCTCGGCTGGGAAATGGTTCACTTTGACGTCCAGCTCATTGGAGGCATCGCCCTTCATCGGGGCATGATTTCAGAAATGATGACCGGTGAGGGAAAGACCCTCGTCGCAACCCTCCCCGTCTTCCTCAATGGGCTCACTGGCCTCGGAGTTCATGTCGTCACCGTAAACGACTACCTCGCCCGCCGCGACTCGGAATGGATGGGTGCCGTCTTCAAATTCCTCGGACTCACCGTCGGAACCATCCAAAACCAGCTTCCTCCCACCCTCCGGAGACAGCAATACGGCTGCGACATCACTTACGGAACGAACGCCGAATTCGGCTTCGACTATCTCCGTGATAATGGCATGGCAAATTCGTGCGACGAACAAGTTCAACGCGGCCACTACTTTGCCATCGTGGATGAGGTCGACTCCATTCTAATCGATGAAGCCCGGACTCCGCTTATTATTTCCGGCCCGGCAGTTGTTTCCAATACCGAGGAATACAAGCGCTACCGTCCTCTCATCGAGCAACTCGTCAAAAAGCAGAATCATCTCTGCAACGATCTCGCTGCGGAGGCCAAAAAGGCTCTCGAAGAGGACGACGAAGACGTCGCCGGTCGTGCCCTTTTCAAAATAAAGCTCGGGCAACCGCGCAACCGCCAGTTCTTGCGCTTCATGGAGAGCCCGGACACGCGCCGCCTTATCGAGAAGACCGAACTCGCGTTCTATCAAGACGCCCAGAAGAAAGAACTCTACGCCATCAAGGAAGAGCTCTACTTCGTAATCGATGACAAAGGACGTGATGCCGACCTTATGGAACTCGGCCGCGAGTTCCTCTCTCCCGATGAGCCAGAGGCTTTCACCATCCCCGACCTTGCTTCAGCCTTTGCTGAGATTGATGCCAACCTCGACACCAGCAATAAAGAACGCGTCGAGCAAAAGGAAAAAGTTCAGACCCGCATGGACAGCCAAGGCACACGCGTCCACGCCATTTCCCAGCTCCTCAAAGCCTACTGTATTTACGAAAAGGACATCGAATACGTAGTTAAGGACGCAAAAGTCATCATCGTTGACGAGAACACCGGTCGTGAAATGGCCGGTCGCCGTTGGTCTGACGGCCTCCACCAAGCCGTCGAAGCTAAGGAGCATGTCGAGGTTGAGCGTGAGACACAGACCTATGCCACCATCACGATTCAGAACTACTTCCGTCTATACGAAAAGCTGGGCGGAATGACGGGAACAGCCGAAACAGAAGCTGCTGAATTCCACGACATCTATAAGCTCGACGTCCTCCCGATCCCGACTCATCGCCCGAACCAGCGAATCGATGGAAACGACCAGGTCTTCAAGACCCGTCGCGAAAAGTTCTCCGCCGTCATCACTCGAATTTCCGAGGCTCACGCAAAAGGACAGCCGATCCTTGTCGGAACCGCTTCCGTGGAAGCCTCTGAAAGCCTCGCCCGCATGCTCAAGATGGCGAAGGTTCCCCACTCCGTTCTCAACGCAAAGTATCACCGTCAGGAAGCCGAGATTATCCAGAACGCCGGACAACTTGGCTCCGTCACCGTCTCCACCAACATGGCAGGCCGTGGAACCGACATTAAGTTGGGCGAGGGCGTTGCTGAAGCGGGCGGACTATTTGTCATCGGCACCGAGCGTCACCAATCACGCCGTATCGACCGTCAGCTCCGCGGACGTTGTGCCCGTCAGGGCGATCCCGGTGAATCCCAATTCTTCCTCTCATTCGAGGACGACCTCATGCGCAACTTCGCCGCCGCCGACCGCATGACCAGCATGATGGAACGCTTCGGCATGGAAGATGGCGAAGCCCTCGAACACAAGTGGCTCAACCGCTCCGTCGAAACCGCTCAGAAGCGCGTCGAGCAAATGCACTATCGCGGCCGGAAATACGTTCTCGATTTCGATGATGTCATGAACCAGCAGCGTGAAGTCGTATACGGCTACCGTAATGAAGCTCTCAGCTCGGAAGATCCCCGCGAGATGCTCATGGAGCTCATCGACAAGACAGTTCCGGCTCACGTCGCCCACTACACTGAAGAGCGGGACGACGGACAGCCCGACTACAAGGAGATGCTCAACTGGCTCAACCAGACCTTCCCTCTCCATCTCACCCAGGAAACCGCAAAATTTGAAACTCGTGACCTCGATGGCAATTCCGAGTTTCTTCTGGAATTGATTCGCGAAGCCTATCAACGCAAGGTTGACGCCGAAGATCCAGCCCACCTCGATTCACTGGAGCGTCATATCATTCTCCAGGCGATCGATAAGAAATGGCAAGAGCACCTCTACGCCATGGACTCTCTCCGCGAAGGCGTTCAGCTCCGCGCTCAGGGTCAAAAGGATCCACTCGTTGAGTATAAAAACGAAGCCTACAAACTCTTCGTCACACTCATGGACACCATCGATGATGCGGCTCTCTCGAACCTCTTCCGCTTCACCACCGTCGCTCCCATGGAATCCGTCCTCAGCGGACGCGAGCAGCGAACTTCTGGAGGCACCGAGTCCAACGTCACGCAAGACAACATGGCCGTCTCTGGATCTTCCGGTAACGCCCCAGCAGCAGCCCCCAACGAAGGTTCGCTAAAACTGAATCTGCCAAAACGTCGTCCAAATGTCGTCAAAGCCGGCCGCAATGAGCCTTGCCCCTGTGGATCAGGTAAAAAGTTCAAGCAATGCTGTGGCCGAATGTCTGACTAATCCTCAATTCAGAGCTACCAACTTCCAACCCCGGGTAAGAACCCCGGGGTTTTTTGTGATTCCCCGTGGCCGCGACCTCTAGTCGAGTCGCCAAATCCCAAAGTTCATATACCAAGTAGTGTTTCAAAAGAGACGAATGCCGGAGTGATTTCTTGAAAGGGCAAGGCGGGACGAAGGCGAGGCGCGTCTTTCGTTGACGTGTTGGGTTTCGTATCTACTCGCATACTCATCGCCCACACCCAGCCTCGCTGTCGGTTCATGTTCTTACGGTTGTGCCTTTTATTCACTACTCCGATCAATCTGCGTTAATCCGCAGTTAAAAAAATCCCCGACCCAAATTTCATCTTCCTAATGGTTACCTAACCTCCACAACTAAGCCTTCCAAATCAAGATTTACGTCCATTCTCAAGATTCGCAGGCCCTTTCTCACCCAACTAATGAGCTCTTCCAGAACGCCTCCTCTCTGCCCTCTCCACAAAACCGTTCCAATTTCTTATTGCTTCAATCACCCATCGGATAGTAAAGCGCACTCAAGCAGACACGCCGAGGTTTCTTCTACAGCCGGGAGGACGGCCCTGCCAAATGATCTAACAGAAGACAGACCGATGGCATTCACACCAAGCAAGGACCACAAACGCATCGCACGCGAGCAGAAGAAGCTCGAAAAGCGCATGGCCCGCGAAGAGGCGAAAGCCCAAAAGATCGAAGAGGAGCGACTCGCTGAGATCGCAGCCGAAGAAGCCGCGGTCATCAAGGCCAAGGAAGACGAAGAGGCCAGAATCGAAGCTGAATTCGAAGCGGAGCTGAAAGCCGAAGAAGAAGCTGAGACCAAAGCCTAGGCCGTCTTAAGATTCGGGCCTTCCCGCATTACGAGCTTCTCGTGCGGCCGCTTCGCGCAACTTGTCTTTCTTACTCTTGCGCTTCCCCTTGATACCACCCGTGCCAGTCGATAGCGCAGGTGCGGGATCAGTAGGCTCAAAACCTGCGATCACCTCGCGAGGAAGAGACAAGCCGTTGCGTTTCTCGATTAAATTGAAATGCGCCGCCGACTCCGCGGTCACAAAACTGATCGCCTCCCCATTCTCCCCGGCACGCCCCGTCCGCCCTATGCGGTGGATATAATCAGCGGGCGATCGCGGTAACTCATAGTTCAGCACCACCGGCAGGCTCACAATATCCAACCCGCGCGCCGCAAGATCGGTCGTCACTAAAACCTGGATTGATTCGCTCTTAAAATGGCGCAAGGCCTCACTTCGCGATCCCTGACTGAGATCGCCATGCAACGAAAGGGCTTTAAAGCCAAACCGATCCAACTTGTCCGCCACAAGATCCGCCGTGTATCGCTTCCCCACAAAAACCAGCACGCGCCCCCACCCTTCCTCGGCAATCAAATGACGGAGCAAAGGCGTCCTCTTAGCTGTATCCACCCGAATGGCACGCTGTAAAATATCCGGCTCCTCTTCCGGTTCAGATTCGATTTCGATCCGGCGAGGCTCCCGCAGAATCTCTCCCGCGATTGCTTCCACCGCCTTCGGGAAAGTCGCAGAAAACATCCAATTCTGACGCTCACTCGGCAACATCACCAGAATCCGGTTCAGCTCAGCTGCAAATCCCAAATCCAACATCCGATCCGCTTCATCCAGAACCAAGGTGCTCACGTGATCGAGCTTCACCGCATTCTTCTCCACCAAATCAAGTAACCGTCCCGGAGTCGCTACGATCACATCCGCCCCACCACGCAGAGCCATCATCTGAGGATTAATGGAAACGCCGCCGACAGCACTAACCACCTTGATCCGCTCAGGGAGATGCTTGGCATACTCCTGCACCACCTCCCTCACCTGCGCTGCGAGTTCACGAGTGGGCACCAGGATCAACGAATAAACCTGCTTTGGATTCGCTCGAGTCGATTCAAACCAGCACTCAAGAATCGGCAGCACAAAAGCCGTCGTCTTCCCCGATCCCGTCTTAGCCGTGACCAAAAGATCACCACCGGTAAGCGCCTCCGGAATGGCAGCCAACTGCACCGGAGTGGGCTTATCAAATTGAGCAACCGCTTGAACCAGCGGCGCCGACAAACCGAGTGCAGAGAAAGACATAAAGGTTTCTAGGGACGATCCCACAACTCAGCAACTCCCATCCCACAAAGGAGTCGCAACGTCTCGCCGCTTAGCTTCGCAAGCAACGTAGCCGAAAGCTCCAGCTTTTGGTCCCTCAACCACTTTCCGCGCCCTAGCCTCGGCGAAGGAGAAAGCCCCCCAGCCTAATCCCATCAATCCCGTTAATCTGTGGTTAGAACCTCCAGCTCCCAAACCCTTGATTATTTCACCGGAGCCAAGTCCACACAAATCAATTGATTCTGACTTCGCATCACCAGCTTCCCGTTCGAAAAAGCCATCGGTGCCCAAAGCTGATCACCCGTCTTCTTGCTGAAAACCTTGCCCTTCGCCAACTCCTGATACTTGTCTCCCGGCTTGATCAAGCGCAGCTCGCCAGTGTCTCCATCCTGACTGACAATCATACCTCCGATATTAAGAATCGCGCCACCGTTCAAATAGAGTTCTTTCCCAGTTGACCAATGAACCACTCCGTCCGGAGCAAAACAAACCATCCCCGACGCTGGAGATTGCCCCGTGTTCGAAGGCTGACGGGAACCCCGACGTCGACCGCCGCGATCAGCCGTCATGTAGAGTTTCCCCTCGATCATCAGCGGAATGTGAAACTTATCCCCGAAAGGAAGTTGCGCCGTTTTGGTGATCGTCATCGCTTCCTCGGTTCCCGTGAACTTCAGCAGACGGGACCCCTTTCCATAACCTGCCGTAAAAACCGCAGTATCCTTCCCAAGCATGAAGACGTTCGGAATCGCATTGAAGATCCCTGTTCCAAAGTCCTCCACATAATTAAAGATCGTCTTTCCGCTACCCGGATCGACACCAAGCAACACCAGTTTCTCCCGATTAAAATCACCCACCATCACGAGGACGTCTTTCCCAAGAATCTTCAACAGTTGGGGCGAGGAATGAGAGCTCCCAATGGACTCGCTCGTCCAAACTGTCTTTCCCGTCTTAATGTCGAGGGCCGCCAGCCCAATCTTCTCGGAAGTCGGCGCAATGAAACAAAGATTCCCTTTGATCACCGGATGAATGGCATAGCCAAAGCGAGGAGGTGTCGCCTCAAAGCGTTTACAGGTATCAATGATCCAACGGGGCTTGTGAGTCGCACGATCGATGCAGTAAACATGACCAAATCCACTGGTGGCATAAACCGCATCAGAAGTCACCGTCGGCACCCCTCGTGATCCAGGATGGGAAATGCGACCAGGCACCTCATGCTTCCACGTCCATTTAACCTTCCCCGTCTCCAGCGCTCGACAAGTGATCACGTCGAACTCCTGATTCACTCGATCCAGATTGAAGACCTCATCACCCACGATGGCCGCACCGCCGTAACCAGGATTGACATCCGTCTCCCAGACCAACCTCGGCCTCCCTTCAGAAAAGGAAGTCACGATCTTCTCGTCAGGAACACTGTTGTTCAAATTGGGGCCAAGAAAATGCGGCCAGTCCGCCGCGCCAAGTGAAGAAAAAAGACAGAAGGCAAGCGTGGCGTTTCGAATGAACATGATCATGATAAAATAAATTATTTCTAAGCCTACGCCCAAAAAGCCACTCCCCTAACTAAAATTTGCGTCCATTCGTGATCTGCTCATCCCAAGCGCTCGAACATAGATCTTAAAAAAATCATTTGTCTCCTCTGTTTTACGGAGTGGAATTACTACCATCACCTCTGAAACCCATCCTGGGGAATTTCCAAGCCTTTCCATGACAGATTTTTTACCCGATGAAATTCTGCAGCGAATTGATCAAATCCGCTCTCACATGGTGTCCGAAAAGGTCGATTTTTTCATCAGCTCGGATGCCGCGAGCGTCCGCTATGCCAGCGGATTCCGGGGGGAACCGCGACTCCTCTTTATTTCCCGGGACAAGGTGGTGCTCTACACCTCCTTCCGCAGTCTTCCGTGGGCGCGCCAACAAACAAAAAATGTCGAACTCCTGACTTGTGAAGATCCCTTAGATGAAATTTGCAATCGTTTACCCGGAACGGGAATCGTCGGCGTCGATCACAATGTCGGTTTCAATCGCATGCAGGAACTTCGCAAGCGGATCTCTCCGCACGACGTTGTGGCATCGCGGGCCATCGACCTTGCCCGCCAAATTAAGTCCGAGACCGAGATCGCACTCCTTCGCCAATCTCAAAAATTAAACGAAGAGGTTTTCACCGCAGTCCTTCCAAAAATCCGTCTCGGCATGAGCGAGAGAGCAGTTCAAGGAATCATTCTGGCTGAAATCGCCGGGCGGGAAGAACTTGATGGATATTCCTTCGCTCCCATCGTAGCGGCCGGCAGCAACGCTTGGGAAATCCATCATTTACCGGACTCCACCCTCCTGAGGAAAAATGACATGGTTATCATTGATCTCGGGGTCGTTTTCCAAGGCTACGCCTCGGATATGACCCGCACCGTCTGCTTGGGAAAACCCACCGACCGGATGCGCGAAATTTACCAATGTGTCGCCCTTGCCCAAGATCGAGCCTTCAATTTGGTGAGGCCCGGCGTGACCAACCGCGAGCTCGATACCGTCGCGCGGGAAGTGATTTCGCAAGCCGGGCATGGCCGGGGATATACCCATGGACTGGGACATTCCATTGGCCTGGAGACCCACGATCCCGGGCTCAACCTTTCGCAAAGAGCTGCAGAAGTCCCGCTTGAGACCGGGATGACCCTCACCATCGAACCTGGAATCTATCTTGACGGCGAATTTGGAGTCCGCCTCGAAGACACGATTGTTATCCGCCACGGGGGACACGAAAACCTGACGAGCCAATCTTTAGATCTTCTCTCACTCGACCTGTAACTCACGATACTCCAATCCTACTCTGAAAAGAACAAAGATCTCCTCGTTTTCATCAACGGACAGCTCATTCACCGCGAGGAGTCCGGGATCAGCCCCTTCGATTCCTCCGTCCAGAATGGCGAGGCCATCTGGGAGGGACTCCGACTTTACGAGGGGAAGATCTTTCGCCTCGAAGCCCATCTGGACCGGCTCTTCCGAAGTGCCAAGATGCTTCGATACGAAGGAATGCTCACCAGACAGGAGACCATCGACGCCCTGTCGAAGATCTTGCGAGCCAACGAAATGACCGACGGCGTGCACATCCGCCTGACGGTCACGCGCGGACTGAAATACACCTCTGGACTCGACCCGTGTGAACGTCCGGGGTTGCTCCCTCATCATCCTCGCGGAACACAAACCACCCGTTTACGAGCGCAGGAGCATCCGTTTGGCGACCGTTCGGCAGCGCAGACTTATTGCCGACGAAGTTTTCTGCACCGGGAGGATGGGCGAAATCATCGCCGTGACACAGGTCGACGAGACTCGCTTCAACCTTGGAAGATCAGGGCAGGTAACCATCCGAATCTCTCAACTTTATCAGGAACTGACGCAGGCGGAAGGCTACGCGATACTTGGGTGAAGCTTCCCCCTGATTCGAATCACTTCTTTACTGCAAAAAATCCCGACGAAGCTCCGTATCTGATCCAATTGGTCGAACTTGGTTTTCACTCAAATTGCTGTATCCTAAAATCTTTATTCTCATCGTTCCTCCACTTTCATCTCATGCGTCATCTCTTTCTGCCCGGCCTCCTCGCTTCAACCCTCTTCGCAAGCGCTGAAATCTCTTTCAACCAGGACATTCGCCCCATCCTTTCATCCAAGTGCATCGTATGCCATGGACCCGATGACGGCATCAACGCCAAAGGCAAACCCAACCGCAAGGCCGGCCTCCGCCTCGACACCCCCGAAGGCGCCTACGCTCTCAAAGACGGCATCCAGGCATTCAAACCCAGCTCGCTCGCCGACTCCGAAGCTTGGTCTCGTATCACGGATACCGACGACCCCATGCCTCCAGACGACGGCCACGCCAAGCCACTCAGCTCCGCTGAAAAAGCGCTCATCAAAAGGTGGATCGAAGAAGGTGCCGAATACGAAGCCTTCTGGGCCTTCGTCCCTGCAAAAAAACAGAACCCGCCTTCGGTAAAAGATTCCTCCTGGCCCAAATCCGACATCGATAAATTTATTCTCGCCCGGATCGAAGCCAAGGAAAAATCACCCAAAGCCCACGCCGATAAGCGCACTCTAATCCGCCGCCTCTCCCTCGATCTCACCGGCCTGCCACCCACCCTCGAGGAGATCACACAATTCCTCGCCGACGAATCACCCGACGCCGACGCCAAGCTCACCGACCGCCTCATGGCAAAGCCCGCATACGGCGAGCACATGGCCAAGTTCTGGCTCGACCTCGTCCGCGTCGCCGACACAAACGGCAACCACCACGACCACTTCCGCGACCACTCGCCCTACCGCGACTGGGTCATCCAGGCCTTCAATCAAAACCTCCCCTACAACGAGTTTACCAAGTTCCAAATCGCCGGCGACCTCTACGAGAACCCCACCCGGGAACAACTCATCGCCTCCGGCTTCAACCGACTCCACCTCATCATTGATCGTGGCACCGCCCTTCCGGAGGAATCTCACTTCAAAAACGTCGTCGACCGCGTCTCCGCCGTCGGCACCACCTTCATGGGCCTCACCCTCGGCTGCGCCGTCTGCCACGACCACAAATACGACCCCATCACCCAGAAGGACTTCTACCAAATGTATGCCTTCTTCAACAACTTCGATGGCAATCCCGAAACCGGCGGTCGGGGCGGCCCCGACTTCTACCGAGGCCTCCAGCCTCCCTACATCGAGCTCCCTACCGACGACCAAAAAACTAAGCTTGCCGACTTCGATTCTAAAATAAAAGCAGCTCAAGCCAGCGTCGCTTCTCTCAGTAAACAACAAACCGCGCCCGCACCTACCGCAGACCCCGTCATCCCAGACCCCGCTCCCAAGCCCGACCTCAAACCCCAGATCGAAAAGGCCAAGAAGCAAGTCGCCGCCCTTCAAAAACAACGCTCCAATTTCCTACACAACGTCCGTGGAGCCATGGTCATGCGCGAGGCCAAGGCCATCAACCCCGCCCACATCCGCATCCGCGGAGACTACGCCCAACTCGGCGATATCGTCCCACGCGACACCCCGCACTTCCTCCCGCCTCTTCAGAAAAAAGGCGAAGTCCCCTCACGCATGGACCTCGCAGAATGGCTCGTTGACCAAAAGAATCCCCTCACCGCCCGCGTCGCCGTCAACCGCTTCTGGCAGCAACTCTTCGGCACCGGCCTCGTCAAAACATCCGAAGACTTCGGTGCCCAAGGCATGTGGCCCAGCCACCCCAAACTCCTCGACCACCTCACCCTTCAATTCATCGAATCCGGCTGGGACATCAAAGCCCTCATGAAGGAAATGGTCCTCTCCCAAACCTACCAACAAACCTCCTCCGGTAGCTCCGTCGACTTCGAGACCGACCCCGAAAACCGCCTCCTCGCCCGCGGCTCCCGCACCCGCCTCGACTCCGAAGTCATCCGCGACCAACTCCTCTACGTCACCGGCGTTCTCAACCCCGAAATAGGCGGCCGCAGCGTCAAAACCCCGCAACCCGACGGACTCTGGAAAGGAGTCGCCCTCCCCAGCTCCTTCCCTAACAAGTTCGTCGCAGACCCCGACCCTGCCTCCAAGCGTCGCTCCATCTACTCCTTCTGGAAGCGTGGCATGTCCCCGCCCCAAATGACCATCTTCGATGCCCCCAGCCGCGACGCCTGCATCGCCCGCCGCGAGCGCACCAACACTCCCCTCCAGGCCCTCCTCCTCATGAACGAGAGCGAGTATTTCAAGGCCGCCCGGCACAAGGCCAAAACCCTCATGGCGAAGGAAGGCACCGAAGACGAAAAACTCATCCGCCTCCACGAAACCATCACCGCCCATCCCCCAACCGGGGAAGCCCTCAACCTTCTCAAAAAAGGCCTCACCACCTTCCGCGCCGCAGGCGACGACCACTTCGCCTGGACCATGATCGTCCACACCCTCCTCAACCAAGACTCCTTCAAAAACAAAGAATAGCCCCCTCAACCAGGCGTTCACCATTCACCACTCTCCCTTCAAATGTTCGACATCCAAACTCGCCGCCAATTTCTCAACGCCACCGGCATGGGCCTCGGCGCCTCCGTCCTCGGAAATCTCACCGCCCAGGGCGCTACGGGAACACACGGATACCACCTCCCCAAGGCAAAAGCCAAACGAGTCATCTTCCTCTTCATGGCCGGCGCCCCCAGCCAGCTCGACCTCTTCGACTACAAACCCGACCTCCACAAGCGCTTCAAAGAAGCCCTCCCCGATTCCGTCACGAACGGCCAGCGCGTCACCGCCATGACCAAGGGCAAGGAAAAGCTCGTTGCCCCCTCCATGTTCAAATTCAAGCAACATGGTCAAGGCGGCACCCACCTTTCCGAGCTCCTTCCCCACCTTGGCTCCGTCGCCGATGACATCGCTCTCATCAAGTCCACCTCCACCACCGCGATCAATCACGATCCCGGCAAGACCCTCTTTTGCACCGGTACCGAAATCCCCGGAAAAGCCTCCATCGGCGCCTGGCTCTCCTACGGCCTCGGCCGCATGAATCAAAACCTCCCCGACTTCATCGTTCTCAACTCCGCCTACTGGACCGGCGGAAAAGGAAACGTCCAAGGCCTCTACTCCCGCCTCTGGGGCTCCGGCTTCCTACCCTCCAAGCACCAAGGCGTCTCCTTCCAGCCCTCCGGCGACCCCGTTCTCTTCCTTTCCAACCCCAAAGGCGTCAGTCGCGAAACCCGCCACAAGATGCTCGACCTCGTCACCAAGCTCAACGAGGAACAACTCGCCAAAGTCGGCGACCCCGAAATCCAAACCACCATCGCCCAACAGGAAATGGCCTTCCGCATGCAGGCCTCCGTCCCCGAACTCACCGACCTCACCGGCGAAAACGAAAAGCTCAACGAGAGACTCTACGGCCCCGAAGTCCAAAAAACCGGCTCCTTCGCCCGCAACTGCCTCCTCGCCCGCCGCATGGCCGAGCGCGGCGTCCGCTTCATCCAGCTCTTCCACCGCGGCTGGGACCACCACTCCACCCTCCCCACCAAAATCAAAGGCCAGGCCTTCGATGTCGACCAACCCTGCGCCGGCCTCATCAACGACCTCAAACAACGCGGCATGCTCGACGACACCCTCATCGTCTTCGCCGGAGAATTCGGCCGCACGGCCTATGGTCAGGGCACCCTCAAGCGCGACCAATACGGCCGCGACCACCATCCGAAATGCTTCTCCACCTGGATGGCTGGCGGCGGCATCAAAGGCGGCATCTCCCACGGCGAAACCGACGAATACTCCTACAACGTCGTCAAAGACGAAGTCCGCGTCCGCGACTTCAATGCCACCATTCTCCACCAGCTCGGCATCGACCACGACCGCCTCACTTTCCCCTTTATGGGCCTCGACCAAAAACTCACCGGCGTGAATCCGGCTCAGGTCGTGAAGAATATCATCTCGTAAAGAGCCAAACTTCAGCGCTTTTCCAAACTCACCCGGAAAAATAAGCGCTCTTCATTTGCCTCCCGGGTCATCTGCCAAGTTCGCTTCACCAGGCCAGCCCCAAGCGCCTCCTGGGCCACCAAAGTAAGCCGATCCCCGAACCATCCGTTCATATTTGAAGACCACTCCGGAGTCAATTCGACATCGTCGGCACCCGCATTGAACAGCACCTCAAAGCGCACAATCGCCGCTCCGCCCAGTGTGACCTCTTGTCCCCCGATCACGTAGTCCGCCAAACCTTCTCCCTCTGAGTAAGGCACCCGATCACTCGTACCCGGATTTCCTCCCACCTCAACACTCGGCCTCCAAGAACCGGGTTCAGTCGCATCTCCACCGACATAGACGAAACTCCGACCTTCCCCATCCGTCCCCGATGGCCAGGGAGCAGCATCCGCATAAGCCATCGTCCAAAGCACATTCCCCTTAAGATCCTCCAGCGAAAACGAATCCGACCCGTTCCCCAATCCTCCGTCGTAGTTCCCGCCAAAATTCACCGCCGGATAAACCAGCGAAAAGACACCCGCATCCCGCACCAAGACAATCCGTCCCCCCGGTTCAAGCGCGGTCACACTTGCCCCCCTGAAATCAAACTGAATCCCTCCCCTAATCCGAAGATCACTCAAGAGGTGCCGCACCCTTCCCCGGTTCGTAATTTCCAAAAACTCCGCGCCCCCATCCGCCGGATGATACATCAGCTCGGAAAGGTAAAGATCCTGCGCCCGATCCCCCGCAATAAACAAGGCCTCACTCAACGCCGACCACTCTCCCGCTTCTCGCACCCGCGACTTGATCAAAGTCCCACCGACAATATCGATCCGTCCCCCCACTCCCGGAATTTTCCCGGTAAGCTCCAGATCAAATCCCAAATCTGAAGAAACATCATTCGCTTGATGAACCTCGGCCGTGATAATATTTGCGCCCTCCTTCAGCAATCCAAAGGGCACCGTAAATTCCACCAAGATCCGCTCTCCCGACCCGACCACAGCCTCTGCGAGCGTCTCCGCCGTGACCACCCTGATTTCCTCAGAGAATCCCGACCGAGCCACCTCCACCCCATTCAAATAAATCACCACTCCATCATCCCGCAGCACCCGCAGATTTAGCGAAGAAATATCTCCCGCGCCGAGTACCTCAAAACTCTTCCTAAAATACGTCGTCCGATACCGCAGCGAGACATCGTCACCATACGAAACAATCGTATTCAGCGTTGTTCCTGAGATCGATCCATACCCGAGCGGAGCTGCCCCACTTCCCCAACCCACATCATCAAAGTTCTCATGCTTCCAATTCCCCGCTCCATAACCCGGCTCCCCCACCACCACATCACTCCCGCCTAAATCCGAGTTATCATCCAAAAACTTCCAATCACTCTCAAAACCGATCACCACCTCATTATCAAGACTCCCCGCAAACTCCAGCGCCCCCTCCGAAAGGCCTCCCCCCGCCAACCTCGGATCACTCCCATCCAGCGTGTAATAAATCGTCACCGCCGGATCAGCGGCAAGCGTCACCGCAGTCCCGACCGCAACCTGCCCGCCATGCTGCGGCTGAAACACCGGAGCATCCACCTTCGGATAAAGCCCATCATCCTTAAATTGCCCCAAGGTAGTCCCCAAGCGCCGGCTCAAATAATTCCCGCGTAGATTCGAAACCTCACCCAACCAATCACTCCGATCATAAGGATTACTCGGACGCAGTAAATCACCCCACCGCGCCGACTCTCCCACAATGGCCCGATCAATCGAACCACTGTGGAAATCCAACACCGCGCGCGTCTTCCCAAAGGTCAACGCCCCCTCATTAAAAAAGTGACGCTGCACCCTGTCCGCAAACAACTGCCGATACTCGGGATGCCCTCGCAGAGCCATATGAATTTCGCTACACGTATCGTTCACATTGCGATCACTGACATCGGTCCCCACCGACAAAAAACTCTCCTCCGAATCCCAACAATAAAAACGGAACCGCTCCCCCGCCAAGCGCCTGCGCATGGAATAAACATTGTTATCGATCCAATCGCTGTTCCCCGCAAAGTGATTTACCACGATGTAGTCCGCAAAGTTCTCCAAATCTAATAACTCTCGAATCGCCTCAAAGGTCGTGGGATTGAGAACATTTCCCCGCACCAATCCGATCAACTGATTCCAAGCCACATCATCACCCGCTGATACCTGGTGCCCCGCTCCGCGCACCCACTTAATCACGTCATACTCATCCTCATCACCCCCAAATCTCGCCGCCGCAAAGTGCTCCGTCGGACGCTCGACCGGATTGTAGAGCCCCCAATAATGCCCATTAATATAGAGATGCATAAAGGTCCCCGGAATCGCGTGATTCCCCGTCGTCGCCTGAAAATCTCTCACAATTTGATCACGCATGTAGGTCACCCTTACCAAGGAGTTCCCATTCCCCGATAAAGCCCGCCACGGACTCGCCCACGCCTTGCCATTTCCCGACCGCAGAATCAGCCGATCAAACTCCTCAATCTCCGATCTCGGAAACATCGCATACCTCAACTTCGAATCTCCATACTCCGATCGGAAATAAAGCCGAAAAGATTTCTTCAACATCTCCGGAAAGCGATTCCACCCGCCGTGCATCCGCAGCCCGCAGTTCGCCTGCACCTCACTCCCCATTACCGGATCAATCACCTCAAAGGAAACATTCCGCTCCCACGCCCGCCCCCGCCTTCTCGCATTCACATGCAAGCCATCCACCGGGTCGAACATGACCTCCGCATCCAGCACCAGCGAAATACTCGGAATCGAAGTCAACGCCTCTTCCAGCTCAAAGTCCACCCCCGCCGAATCCGGCATCGGCAACCTCGCAAGCACTCCTTCATTCATGCCAAAGTGCGAAAAGGCCGCGACCGAAGACTGCACCCCATTCAAGCTCGGCACCCACCGCTGGGGAAAGCCACTTGGCGCCGACGACTGCCCACCCACCTGACTCGCGAAAAGATAAGTCTGCGTATCCACATCAGTGGGTTCCCATCCCTCGCGAAACGCCGCTGCTCGTAAAACTGTCGTCCTAGAAATCATCAAGGCTCCGTCGTAAAGCGAAGCCGCCGTATTCTCCGGCCCCGGCTCACTCCCATCCGACGTGACATAAATGAGCGACTCCGGCGTCGCACTCGTGATCGTCACCATCTGCGGCACCTCGTAAAACCCCCGCTTCACCGAAAACTGCGTATCCGCCACAAACCCTTCCACGGCCCCACCTCCATTCACCTCTCCAGGACTCGGGTTCACAAAATAGCGCAACTCATTTCCTCCGAAGCCTCCGTAACTCACATCCGAAAACTGCTTCGGATAAACGAGCGTCTCCAGGACCTGCGAATCCGGCCCGCTCAACACCAATCTTTCCCCCGCCCCCCTACTCAAACCAAAGCCCGTCGCCAAAATTCCATCGAGCGCAACATCCGCCGCATCCACCATCAGATAACCTCCCGCCGGAATCACTTCCTCGGAAAAGACAAACTTCCTCGCGTCCGCCCCGTCATCGCCCAAGCCATAACCCGCCGCATCCAAATCAAAAGGATTCGGATTCCACAACTCGATCCAATCCGGCGTCGAGCCATCACTCCGCACCAGACTCCCCCCATTCGAAGCCATCAATTCACTCAGCTGAAGCGGTAAACCCACCCCATCAACCACCACGCCCAGAGCTTTCTTCACCGCTCCCCGAACATTCGTCGCCACGATCTCATAAATGACACTCTCCGCAGGATTCACCACCATCGATCCATCAGCCGAAACGACCTGCCCTCCCGGATAAAGACGCACCTCATTGGCATCTCCGGTCGACCACCTCAGAGTCACGGCCTGCCCCGACGTCACCTCTCGTAAAGAAGCGGTAAATGATGCCACCTCCGCAAAAGCCTCCTCCTGCGTAAACACCCGCACCTCCCCGAAGTGAATCATCGACGTATTTTGTCCGGGATTCGTCCCTCCATTTTCAAAGCCCACCCGCACGCGCTCCATTTTGATTCCCCCCGGAACCTCAAAAACAGCAGTTGATCCAATTCCCGGATCAACCAAATTCGCCGAAAAAACCGACACTCCACTTTCATTAAATCCTCTCACAACCGTCCCAGTCATCCGCCCAGCACAACAATCCCCCCGCATCTCGACCTCAATCCGCGCCACTTCGTATTCCTGATCAAGCACGACCTGCCACGAATTATTTTGCGTGGTCGTATTCGTATGCGAAAAAGTCGCAGAACTCCCGTCATTCGCATTTCCCGCAGGAAATTGCCCCCCGTTCCACTCACTCGTCTGGCTCGCGGCACCCAACCCCGCCACGTCCACCAGCGCCCCAAACGCGAGGCTGGAGCCCAGTGACAAAAAACAGGCCAAGATCCTCCCCGCCCGTTGTTTTGAATCAAAAATCATGATGTGAAATCAGGGTAACCAAATAGACCTGAGGTGCCTATGCCAATCTGATCGACCGATTTCAGACGCCCAATTTCACCTTGACCAAAGGCCGTAAAAATCCAGCCTCTTCTTTTACCTTGAACAAATCGGCGTCGTCGACTGACCTATTTTTCCTCGAACCTCAGCACCCAACTCCACCCACATGTCACCTCACAGCGCCATTCTCCTCTCCCTGATCTTGGCCCCGGCAGCAAGCGCTCTAGACTGGGACAAAACCTTCAAACCCACCAAAGGATGGCAGACGAGCACCGTCGCCGACGCCCTGGAGAAAGACATCGCAATCCAAGCCTCAGGAAAACCCTTCTTCCTCACCAACGCTGCCACTCCTAAAAAAGCAGGCTACCTCCAAACTCTTGGAAAATTCGGTGACTGCACCGTCGAGTCCGAGTTCCTCATCCCCGAAGGATCCAACTCCGGCATCTATTTTCAAGGCCGCTACGAGATCCAAATCCTCGACAGCCACGGTAAAGCGAAAGTGAGCGATGGCGACATGGGAGCGGTCTACCACCGCTGGGACAACAAGCGTCAGCCCAAAGGCTACGAAGGCCACGCCCCCCTCATCAACTCCGCAAAGCCCGCCGGTCAGTGGCAAAAATTGCTCATAAAGTTCCGCGCTCCCCGCTTCAAAAAAGACGGCACCCTTCTCGAAAAGCCCCGCTTCCTCTCCGTCCACCTCAACGACGTCCTTGTCCAAAAAAACAT
>OJHF01000099.1_pt1 | contig 27247 bp, 23 predicted proteins | sample 1594891 | NCBI WGS metagenome assembly OJHF01 (sample SAMN05416737, study PRJEB24817) | seawater metagenome | isolation source: Sea water | place: Canada:Atlantic | collected 2013-07 | reverse complement strand
CGAGATTGCCTCTTGTCTCGTGGGCTCGGAGATGTGTATAAGAGACAGAGATAGTACTCACCCTTGGCCTCATCGTTGTAAATCTCGGCCTGGGGGGTGCGCAAATTACTGAAGAAGCTAACATTTTCACCTTCTTCATTTAAATATTCATACTTCCACTTCCACTGATAGCCGGTTATCAAGATGTCCAACTCAGAATTATCCGTATCATAGAGTGTGAGCAAAGTCGTCGTGGCCGGCACCGCCATGGCAATCAGAATAAAGAACGGCACCACCGTCCAAGCAATTTCCACCGTCGTACTCTCATGGAACGTTGCCGGTATGACGCCGCGTGATTTGCGATGGAAGATGATGGAGTAGAACATCACCCCGAATACAGCAACACCAATGGCCACACAGATCCAAAGAATGATCATGTGCAAATCATAAACTTCCCGGCCGAGCTCGGTGACTCCGGGCGTCATATTGATACTGCTAGCCTCGCCGCCGGCTGCCATGGCACTGACGCTCATGAACAACAGCACAGGACCCAGCGCGAGCTTACACAGCTGCTTCGCCTTAAAACCCATTTCCCGTGTCTCCATGTAGTAAAAAATGTGATGTGCTAACCAGCAATCCTGCAGACCCTCGCCCCTTGACTAGGACTAATAGCAATTACTCGGAGCCGGCGCCTAAATTATGAGGGGGACTCGAACGTACGGTTTGCTGAAAGTTGCCCGTTACTGTGCGTTTTTGAGCGCGGTAATAGTATCGCATCGACAAAAACGCGCGAATTATAGCGGATGCGGATTGTAAATCCTACTTTGTTAATCGCTTTATGAAGCTTTGGTATTTTTCACTCTGACAAGTGACAGCCTGCTGCGCGATACACCAAATCGTGTCGAGAATCGACAGGTGCGCACTGTGCAGAAAGTACACCCTTTGTGTCAAGGGCGCGCTGTACGCCCGATCGATTATCGCTTCAGACTCTGGGGAACACACATTACTCGCCCTGTGGCGTGTCGCCTGATGGCTGAAGGTCAATAAGCGTCACTCGCTCTGCCGGCGTTTCTACTCTTCGAGCCGCGGCACGACTTACCCGCGTGGGGAGTTCTGCCACTTTCGGGGCCATCGCTACAACGGGACTCTCTTCCGGCAAACCTGGGCGTTCTTCACTGAAACCGCAGCTCACACAAAGCCTTTGATCCGTATCCATGTCGACCAAAATCTTGTCCATCAGCGCACAACGGGGGCAAACAGCGCCCGCAATGAAGCGCCTACGAGTTTGGTCAGTGTCCATGATCGTACTCCGAATCGCGGCCAAAATAGGCTCGCATCGTGACAGGGGACTTATTATAACAGTTTCGTGCCCCTGCTTGGGCACTGCAGCCATGACGACTTCCGTGGGTTTAGGGTAGAACGCCGCCATTGGGGAACTGAAACCTGTCGTGCCGCAACCAACCGATTCAGGCGGCTTCCATCGCCTCGCGTAACTGGTCGATTACCGAGCGCGTCTCAGGACGCAATTGTCGCCAAATATAGAACGCCTCTGCGGCCTGCTCCACCAACATACCAAGGCCGTCGGACACAGCTCCAGCGGCATGGTCAGCTGACCAGCGCAGGAACGGCGTCGGCTCCGCGCCATAGACCATATCGTAACAGCAGCTACGTTCTGTCAGCATTGAGCTTGGCAACTCGGGCACCGCCCCCGACAACCCGGCACTTGTGGCATTGATAATCAAATCAAATTGGCGCGTGCCGATCAAATCGAATGCGCCGCCCTCCAATGGACCAATACCCGCAAACTCCACCGCCAACTCCGCCGCACGAGCAGCGGTCCGGTTGACGACTAAAAGTTCTCGTGGGCGCTCCCGCAACAGGGGCTCCAATACGCCCCGAGCGGCGCCGCCGGCGCCCACCAACAACACACGCAAGCCTTGCACGGTCCAGCCAAGATTGGCGATCAAGTCGCGTATCAGGCCGATGCCGTCCGTATTATCGCCATCGATAAGACCATCATCGGCAAGGGTCAACACATTTACTGCGCCAGCACGAAGTGAGCGCTCACTGTTACGGTGAGCCAGCGCAAATGCCTCATGCTTGAACGGCACAGTGATATTCAGTCCCGCTCCGCCACCTTCAAAAAAGCGACTTGTGGCCTGAACAAAGTCATCAAGCTCCACGCGCACGGCACGATACTCGATGTGCTGCGCGTATTGCTGCGCAAACAAGGTATGGATAATGGGCGACTTGCTCTGCTTAATCGGATTGCCAAACACCGCGAACTTGTCTTTTCCCATCATATCTTGCTCCCGCCATGGGCTGCTTCCGCCAACCAGTCCCTATTCTGGAGATAATAATCTGTTAGCTCTGCCTCAGGCGAACCGGGCAGCGCACTGTAGTCATAATCCCACCGCGCCAGGGGAGGCAACGACATCAGAATGGCCTCCGTTCGACCACCGGACTGCAAACCAAACAAGGTGCCCCGATCAAATACTAAGTTGAACTCCACGTAGCGACCGCGCCGATAAAGCTGGAACCGCCGCTCCCGCTCACCGTACGCTCGATTCTTGTTGCGCTGCACCAACGGGCGATACGCTCGAAGGAAGGAGTCCCCAATAGCACGCATAAAAGCGAAACTAGTATCGAAGCCCCATTCATTTAAGTCGTCAAAAAACAGCCCGCCGACGCCACGTGGTTCGTCGCGGTGTTTAAGGTAAAAATACTCATCACACCACGTCTTGAAGCGCGGGTAGACATCGTCGCCAAAAGGCTGGCAAGCCTCCGCCGCCACACGATGCCAGCTGACACAATCCGCCTCATTGCCATAGTAAGGCGTGAGGTCGTAACCTCCGCCGAACCACCAAATGGGTGCTTCGCCTGGCTTGCTCGCAACAAAAAAGCGCACATTGGCATGCGAGGTGGGAACGTAAGGGTTATGCGGATGAATGACCAACGACACGCCCAAGGCTTCATAGCTGCGCCCGGCTAACTCCGGCCGGGATGCGCTGGCAGACGGGGGCAGTGCCGAGCCCTGCACGTGAGAAAAGTTAACGCCTGCCTTCTCAAAGACCGCACCTTCCGCCATAACACGAGTGCGCCCGCCGCCGCCTTCGGATCGATGCCACTGATCGTCCGTAAAGACGGCCTCACCATCTTCCGCTGCCAAGACATCACAAATGGTGTCCTGCAACTGCAAAAGATACGTTTTGACCTGCTCAACTTCCATACGTGGAATTCCTACAAAATACGCCGTAGGACATTATAGGCGCCCTCACCGACAAGCCCTACTAACCGCGGATGATTCGACCATTAGTAATGTCCCGAATAGGCGTCGGCCGCCCTGAGACGCCAATCCTGCCCGGCAATAGGTAGTCCAAGCCGTCGCCAAAATAGCGCCTAACCTGAAAGGCCTCCCGCGCTGGACGCGCACCCGTCCGGTTGGCCGACGTGGAGACCAGAGGACCGCCCCAAGCCGAGCAAAGCGCACTGACTACAGGGTGGTCGCTCACGCGCACCGCCACCGAGGCGTGTTCACCACAAATCCAGCCGGGTACTTGGCCTAGGTGCGGCAACAACCAGGTCGCCGGCCCCGGCCAGCTATCGGCCAATGTTGCTCGCTGCTGTCTTGTAAGGCCCGCTAACAAAAAACCTATCTGGTCCTCGGTCGCCGCCACCAAAATTAGACCCTTGGCCACCGGTCGGCGCTTGAGCGCCAGCAGGTGTGCCACCGCGTCCACATTGTTAGGATCGCAGCTAAGACCCCACACTGCCTCCGTCGGACAAGCAATCACGCCGCCGGCGCGTAAGGCGCAGACTGCTGCTTCCACACGCAGAAACCCGGACGGGGGACGCATAATAAATTAGCCTTTGAGCTTTTCCTGCAATGCCGCATCTTTCGCGTAGATCACGTCGGCATTCGCAGCACGCTCATCGCGCAGCTTTTGTGACAGCTGTGGATTTGCCAGTGACATCATTTGAACCGCCAGATAGGCCGCATTCTTGGCGCCGGCCTTTCCGATCGCGACGGTTGCAACAGGAATGCCTGCGGGCATTTGCACCGTGGATAACAAGGCATCCATCCCATCCAAAGAAGCGTTCATTGGAACCCCGATAACCGGCTTAACCGTCGCCGCGGCGACTGCGCCAGCAAGGTGGGCGGCCATGCCGGCAGCGGCGATAAAAACTGCGCAGCCACGCTTTTCGGCATCTTCTACATACGTTTTGGTGACTTCAGGCGTGCGATGGGCGGACGTTATACGCGCCTCAAAGGGGATTTCAAACGTGCGCAGCACATCAAAACTGGCCTCTAGAACAGGTAGGTCTGAGTCTGATCCCATCACAATGGCAACAAAAGGTTTACTCATTGATTGTCTCCAATTAACTATTACGGCAACGCCGCAGATGAAAAACGCCAGATCTTACCAACTGATGCAGACTTAGCAAGTCCCCATGCGACTAACATCGAATAAATCCTCCGGCCGTCCGCACCACCAGCCCCGACAACTCCAGAGCAGATAGCTCTGCCAACACCTGCGCCGCGGGTCGGCCGCTATATTTTACCAATGCATCCAACGCAACCGCCTCAAAGCCCACTAGTGTCAGCAGCCAGGACCGACTGGACGGCGCATGGCGATTGCCGGGAGAAGCTGCAGCATAACTGGCCTGCTGCAAAGCATACAAGGGGCCAAGCTCTTCGAGGATATCATTGACCTCCTGCACCATCTTCGCGCCGTCTCGAATGAGCTTGAGACAACCCCGCCCGCCATCATGGAGGATGGACCAAGGCAGGGCAAAAACTTCACGGCTTTGCTCCATCGCGGTTCCCGCGGTTATCAGAGAGCCACTGGGCAACGCCGCCTCAATAACCAGCACCCCCAAGGATAGACCGCTGATAATACGATTGCGTTTGGGGAAATTTTGCCGCAGCGGAGGTGTACCAGGAGGAAACTCCGTCACGAGGCAGCCTGCCTGCTCCAGCTGCCGCGCCAGCGCCTGATGACCCCGAGGATAAACCGCATCGATGCCTGTGGCCATCACTGCAACGCTTTTGCCGCCGGCTTCAAGCGCGCCCAAATGCGCCGCGCCATCAACACCAAGTGCCAAGCCAGAGCAGATGTGCAACCCCGTCCCCACCAATTGGCCGCTCAAAGTTTGAGCCAGCCGCAGGCCAGCGGCGCTGGCGCGACGACTCCCTACCACCGCCAATTGTGCGTCTAGCAGCACCGCGGGGTCACCACGAACGTACAATAATGGAGGGGGGTCGTGAATCGCTCTCAACAGCGCAGGATAGCGCTTATCATCAATGTCTAACGCTATTGCACCAACAGCTTCAGCTGCGGCTTTTGCTTTGGTAACGTTCATACATCATCCTTGATGTTATGTCGGCGAGGTTTATGCGGGACACGAAGCCGCTAATTGCCGTGCTTTAGGTCTATCGCTGGTGCATCACGGCTGTTTAATCAGGTCAAAAATAGACAGCGGCCGGGTCGCCTTGAGTACGATAGCGAAACTGACTTTTTCATAGGACTCAAATATCATTGCTAGGCCCGCACGCGTATCCGGTAACACCACATTCGTTTGCGATATCTTATCGAATAAATGCTTCCCGGCTTGATAGACTGCTACTACATTGCCAATTTGTAGGCCGTCCCGCTTACCCTTATTGATCACAACGATACTCATATCACCGATCTGGGTTAAGCCCCCTTCAACGGCAATCATGACACCACCGACAATATCTTGCTCCGGTGCCTGTGGGTGGTAGCTCGCGTCCAATATGCGCTCCTCTATCGGGAACAATCGGTCGCCAATGCGGACCTCTTCTTCGATGCGGGTGACCTGCAGCTCAGTGACCTCATCCCGGTTACTGCTGAGCAATTTGGCGTTGCCAATATCAATAACCTCGTAACCCAAAAATTCTTTGGTCACCGGATCGATGTAACTCTGACCTGCGCGGTATATCGCGTAAGAACGCTCGCCATCAGGAAAGGGGCCACGACCAAAAATCGTGTCGCCAGGCCCCGCAAGCAAGGCCCGATCGCCAGCGGCGACGATATACGCTGAGTTTTTAATCTCCTGTTCGTCCATAACCCGATTGCGCCTTAACCAAGGACCGATTTGGTCAAGAGGGATCGCAGGAATCGCTAGGTTCAGAGGGCTCACACGCATATTAGGGCTGAGCTTGACCTCTCGGCCCCGACGCAACCGCAGGCGAGGATGGCCATCAACCCACACCAAGTAGAGTTCATCCCCGGGATAAATCAGGTGCGGATTATCGATCTGTGGGTTGGCGTCCCACAACTCAGGCCAAAGCCAAGGCTCCTTCAGATACAGGCCAGAAATACCCCAGAGGGTGTCGCCCTTTTTAACACTATACGTTTCTGGCACGTCGTCGTTGAGCTCTACCGCCGCCTGCATCCAACTGCTAAACAGCAGTGACGCCAGAAGCAAACAAACCGATAGTGGCTTTATTTTCATTGTTTTGCGTCCCTGTCTGGCCTAGTTATTATTGACCCATTTGAAATAATCGCCGCTGTCATCGCGCCGGCCTTGTCTGCACAGCAGTGTTATTGCGCCACTGTCGCCCTGCGATACGCCCCAACAGCGTTCTGCCTCCGCGGACTTTACCCACAGGTATGATATGTTGCGTCACTGCGGTGCTAGCCGGCCTTTAATGACAAGCTGTATAATAAGACCAGTTTGCTGCCGCGTTTTAGAGCTGGCAAGCCCAAATGTTATTAATTCACGCAGCCAATTTAAGCCACTTCTGACGACCAGATGGACATTCAAACTCATGGCAGTACTGGAAATACTCGAATTCCCCGACCCTCGCCTCCGCACAAAGGCCGCTCCCGTTGAGCGCGTGACTAGCGTCACTCGCAAGCTTATCGACGATATGCTCGAGACGATGTATGCCGCCCCCGGTATCGGTCTGGCAGCGACGCAAGTGAATATCCACCAGCGGTTGCTGGTGATGGATGTCTCCGAAGATAAAACAGCACCAATGGTGTTTCTCAACCCTGAGCTGTCCGTGTTGGACACCGAGCTGGATGAATATGACGAAGGCTGCCTGTCTGTTCCCGGATTTTATGAAACGGTTAGTCGCCCCCAAAAAGTGACTGTCACCGCGCTGGGTCGTGACGGCGAATCTTTCACCTGCGAACTGGAAGGCCTCGCAGCAGTCTGCCTGCAACACGAAATTGACCACCTGAACGGAAAGTTGTTTGTCGATTATCTATCGCCCTTGAAACGACAACGTATTCGTAAGAAGCTGGAAAAAGACCAGCGCCAGCGCGTCTGAACACTATGTCAGCCTCCCCTTTGCGCATCCTCTTCGCCGGCACTCCCGGTTTTGCCGCCTCTCATCTAGAGCGTCTTATCGCGAGTAAACACCACATTCTTGCCGTGTACACGCAGCCGGACCGGCCCGCGGGAAGAGGGCGCAAGCTACACGCTAGCCCGGTAAAGCAAATGGCAGAGCTCGCTGGCCTAACCGTGTGCCAGCCAGCATCACTGAAAAACGAGGAGGCGCAACGACAGCTGGCCGCATTCAATGCCGATGTGATGGTCGTTGTCGCATACGGGCTGATTTTGCCTCAGGCCGTGCTAGACACCCCGCGCCTAGGGTGTCTCAACGTACACGCTTCACTATTACCCCGCTGGCGCGGTGCAGCACCAATACAACGTGCCATTGAAGCCGGTGATGCCACTACAGGCATTACTATTATGCAAATGAATGCCGGCCTCGATACTGGCGAGATGCTGGCCTGCGTCAGCTGCCCTATAGGCTCCCGGACTAACGCTGCCGACCTGCATGACGAGCTGGCACTGTTGGGCCCGCCCTTACTGGGCGACGTTTTAGCCGCTATCGAAAGCCATCAGCGGCACAGCCGACCGCAAGACGATGAGCACGCCAATTACGCGCATAAAATTCTCAAGCCCGAAGCACAGATTGACTGGAGGCACAGCGCCTCGGTGCTGGATCATAAAATTCGGGCGTTCAACCCGTTCCCTGTGTGTTACTGCGAACTCGACGGGCAACGCGTCAGAATCTGGCAAGCCAGTCCATTGCTGTCCACAGCCGCTACGCAAATGCCTGGAGCCATACTGCGCGCCGACAAAGAAGGTATCACCGTACGTTGTGGTGAGGGCGAACTCACCATCGAGGTGCTGCAATTAGAGGGCGGAAAACCACTGGAAGCAAAGCAACTCCTCAGCGCGTATCAGGCGTTGTTCGCGACCGGCAAGCACTTCACCTTGCCCGTCGCGAGCGTAGATACATGAGCGCGGATGTGCGGGCGACTGCCGCCCGCGTTATCGGGGCTGTCATTGGAGGGCTCTCCTTGAACCAGGTCCTGCCAGAGAAACTCAACGACGTCGGCGAGCGAGATCGTGCTTTATTGCAACAGTTGAGCTATGGCACATTACGCCAGAGCCCTCGACTACAAGCTATTCTCAAGCAGTTACTAGACAAGCCCCTGCGCGACAAAGACCGCGACGTACAAGGCCTTCTGCTCTGCGGACTCTACCAATTAGACAGCACACGGGTTCCAGACCACGCGGCTGTCGCAGCCACCGTCGATGCCACCCGTGCATTGAAAAAACCTTGGGCAAAGGGCATGACCAATGCGGTATTGAGGCGTTATCTACGCGAACGCGAGCAATTAACACAAGCGCTTGATGAGGCCGCAGCCGCCAGCCATCCGGCCTGGTTGTTCCAAAAAATATTGGCGCAATGGCCTGCTGCCGCCGCCGCAATCATCGATGCCAACAATCAACAGCCTCCAATGACTCTCCGCGTAAACCGCGGCCAAGCCTCTAGGGACGACTATATTGGCAGCCTTAAAGGTCATGGCATTGCGGCCGAGGCTGGCTGCCTGAGTAAGCATGCCATCCAGCTAGCCGTGCCGATAGATGTCTGGGATCTGCCAGAGTTCAGCGCTGGCAGGGTGAGCGTGCAAGATGAAGCGGCCCAAATGGCGGCCTTACTGCTACAAGCCGGAGCAGGGGAACGCGTACTGGATGCCTGTGCCGCGCCCGGTGGCAAAACGTGTCATATTTTGGAGTTGCAGCCAGAACTGGCCGAGCTTGTCGCCATGGACATCGACGAACTACGCCTGCAAAAAGTGTCGGAAAACCTGCAACGGCTGAACCTGAAGGCGACTCTGATCACCGGCGATGCTGCAAGCCCTCCTGCTGCGCTGGAGCCCGCAAGTTTTGATCGTATTCTGGTGGATGCTCCCTGTTCCGCCAGCGGTGTCATTCGCCGGCACCCGGATGTGAAATTGCTGCGCCGAGAAAGCGATATTGCCCCGCTAGCAGATCAGCAACTGTGTATTCTGCGGGGCCTGTGGCCGCTGCTTAAAACAGGTGGCACATTGCTGTACGCGACCTGTTCCATCCTAGATGAAGAGAACAGCCAAGTGATACAACGCTTTCTCACCGAAGAAGGCGACGCAGCGCTATCTGGCACTGAAATGGCGGGCAGCGAGTCCGTCACCAGCGGGCGCCAATTGCTGCCATCAAGCGGCGGTACTGACGGTTTATTCTATGCGACGCTAAAAAAGGCCGGATAATAGTTGTGCATAATTGCGGCTCTCCGGTGCTTACAATCATCGAGCGATTTCTTTATCGTAAAAGAACACTTAAGTCCTCTTAATTCACTAGAACACATCGAGCCATGAAGATTATCATTCTCGGGGCTGGCCAAGTTGGCGGTACCCTCGCCGAGCATCTGGCCAACGAACAAAATGACATCATCGTCGTGGATACTGACGCCGATAAGTTGCGCGCCCTAACGGATCACCTCGATATCGGCACGGTGGTCGGCGGCGCATCTCACCCCAATACACTTTACCAAGCAGGCGCTGAAGATGCTGACATGCTTGTCGCTGTCACCAATAGCGATGAGATCAACATGATGGCTTGCCAGGTCGCACACACGCTATTTAAAACCCCCACCAAGATTTGTCGCGTTCGCTCGCCCAATTATCTGACTCACCAGGAACAGTTGTTTTCACGAGACCATATCCCTGTCGACGTCATCATTGGTCCAGAACAGCTGGTCACCCAAAACATCCAGAGACTGATAGAAAATCCCGGGGCTCTGCAAGTGCTCGATTTTGCCAAAGGCCGAGTTCAACTGGTTGCCGTAAAGGCCTACCATGGAGGACCGATTGTTGGTCATGAGCTGAAGGAAATTCGCCGACATATGCCTAAAGTCGACACGCGCGTCGCTGCAATTTTTCGGCAGGACCGCGCCATCATCCCTGAGGGTGATACCGTGGTAGAAATCGATGACGATGTTTTTTTCATTGCGGCCAAAGAAAACATCACAGCGGTCATGTCTGAGTTGCGCAAGGTCGACAAGCCCTACAAGCGCGTAATGATCGCCGGTGGCGGCAACATAGGCGCAACTCTGGCGCAGAACCTCGAAAACAAGTATCAAGTAAAGCTCATCGAGAAGTCCTATGCCCTTTGCCGAACACTGTCTGAGCGACTCAAGCACTGTATCGTCCTGCACGGCAGCGGCTCCGAGCCACAACTGCTTGCCTCCGAAAACATCGAGGCTACAGACGTTTTTTGCGCCCTCACGAATAGCGACGAAGCCAATATTATGATGTCGATGCTGGCCAAGCGTATGGGCGCCAAGAAGGTTATCACGCTGATCACTAATGCCGCCTATGCCGAACTGGTCGGTGACGAAATCGATATCGCCATATCACCACAACAAATTACCATCGGCAGCCTACTGACGCATGTGCGCAAGGGAGATATCAGCAACGTTCACTCGCTACGGCGCGGGGCGGCAGAGGCTATTGAGGTAACAGCCCACGGTGATCCCCGCTCCTCTAAGGTTGTCGGCAGGCGCTTGGACGACATCACCCTGCCAAAAGGCGTGACCATAGGAGCCATTGTGCGTGATGAAAAGGTTCTTATCGCACACAGGCATGTCGTCGTAGAAACCGATGACCATGTCATCATATTCCTGCTCGATCGCAAACAAATCGGAGCTGTCGAAAAACTGTTTGCCGTTGGCTTCGGGTTTTTTTCCTAGACGATGCACTTCTCAGTCTCATTTCGGATTCTCGGCATCCTGCTAATGTTGTTCAGCTCTATCCAGCTGGTGCCTCTGACCCTTGCACTGATGGAAAAAGATGGCAGTGCTGCGGGCTTTGTGTCCGCGATATGCATTACTTTTTTTTCCGGCCTGTTGATGTGGTTCCCCCTGCGTAATGCCAGTCATGAATTGCGAATCCGTGATGGTTTCCTGATCACCTCAATGTTCTGGACAGTGCTGGGGTTATTCGGTGCGCTGCCCTTTGCCCTCGCCGACACACTAGACTTGACGCCTGTAAGCGCAATATTTGAGTCTCTTTCGGGCCTTACCGCCACTGGCGCCACGGTTATTGTGGGACTCGATAGCCTACCTCACTCTATTCTCATCTACCGTCAGCTACTCCAGTGGCTAGGCGGCATCGGCATTATCGTGGTCGCTGTGGCAATACTGCCAATGCTGGGCGTGGGCGGAATGCAGCTGTACCGAGCCGAGACACCTGGACCGTCTAAGGACAGCAAACTGACGCCCAGAATCACCGAGACAGCCAAGGCTCTATTTAGCGTCTATTTACTTCTCACCATCGCCTGTGCCATCGCCTATTACGCCGTCGGCATGTCGGCCTTTGATGCTATCGCCCACTCTTTTTCTACGGTATCTCTAGCGGGATTTTCAACTCACGATGAGAGCCTTGGTTTCTTCAAAAGTGATGCTGTCCTCGTTGTTGCTTCGGTATTTATGTTTATTTCGAGTATTAATTTCGGCTTGCACTTCATGGCTTGGCGGCGGGGATCAGTCGCATCGTACCGTAAAGATTCGGAGACGCGCTTCTATACTGCGGCGGTGTTGGCATGCATGCTGATTACTATTTACTGCCTGATCATCTGGGATATACACGGGCATAAAGACAGTATTCTTCACGGTGTATTTCAGGTCCTGTCTATTATCACCACGACGGGATTCTCCACTGGCAATCTTTCTGTTTGGCCTATAGCCCTGCCAATTATGGCGATCTTTTTCTCTTGCATGGGCGGTTGCGTTGGCTCAACAACGGGCGGCATTAAGGCCATGCGTGTCATGCTAATTTATAAACAAGGGCTGCGAGAACTTAAGCAACTGGTGCACCCCCAGGCGGTGATTCCACTAAAAGTCGGAGGGCGCCGAGTAGAAGCGACGGTGGTCAGTGCCGTGTGGAGCTTTTTTGCCGTCTATACATCGTCGTATATCATTTTATTACTAATGCTAATGCTAACGGGAATGGACTTCATAACCGCCTTCTCATCGGTCGCGGCAGCGCTTAACAACCTGGGGATAGGCATCGCCGGCGTCGCGAATGGGTTCAGCGACATCAGTGAAACGGCCAAGGGGATCATGTGCTTTGCCATGCTGCTCGGGCGTCTAGAGATCTTTACGCTGCTGGTGTTATTTACCCCGGCATTCTGGCGCACCTAGCCTTCGCGATTGACTGGCTTCGTTTAAGCTCAGCGTATATCCGGTCGCGTTTTCTTGATCATTTCATACGCTGCCTGAATCTCCTGCGCGCGTGCCGTTGCCAGTTTTATCATATCTTCAGGAACACCTTTTGCGATCAGTTTGTCTGGATGATTTTGGCTCATCAGTTTGCGATACGCGCGCTTCAGTTCTTTATCGCCGATCGTCCTGTCGACACCCAGCGCCGAGTAGGCATCTTCTAAACTATGTTCTGAGCGGGCCGCAGAACCGCCTTGGTGGAAGTGCTCTTGCGCGCGCGCCATGCGCAACATCAGTTCCAATTGTGCAGCGCTCAACCCCATCAGGCCGGCAATGCGCATTAGCGCCGCGTGTTCAGATGGCTCGATACCTTTATCCACCTGCGCCAGAGAGATCAGGAACAACAACAAGGTCTGTTGCAGTTGCCGTCGAGGGCCACAGGTCTTCAAAAACGCGGCGACCACCGGTTCAATTTCAAAGCCGACGACGGCCCCCTGTCGAAATAGGTCAATGGCCCGCTCGCGCTGATCGCCGCTCAAGCCCATTTGGGCAATAAAACTCTCGGTATGGTCTATTTCTGAGCGAGAAACATGGCCATCTACCTTCGCCAAATAGCCGGCCAGTAGAAAAGTGGTCTCGAAAAAACTATTTTTCACCCGCTCGACATTCTCCGGCGAACCGAAACGAAGCGCGTTATGCAGACCCCTGTCAAAAGTATGTCCTACCAATACACCCAAGATAAGGCCAGGCATGTGCCAGACCGAATACCCGATTAATCCACCGATGATCTTTCCAAAAAACATACGTCTCCTCAACCTTGAGCCACATTCCAATCTGTCGTTTGCACCGATCCCTACAAGAGCGCAGTGCCGGAACGCAGGGCCACCCGGATCAGTATAAAACGCCGTAATTTTACAGAAGAATTTTACTTTCGGGGAAAGCGCGTATTATGACGCTAAAAGAGGCTGTATAGTAGCTAGCTTTTTGCAGCGACATGATGAGCGATCCGGTGGCACAAACCAAAAGCGAAACTCTTACATTTCAACAGCTGATCTTCAAGCTTCAACAGTTCTGGGCAGAGCAGGGCTGCGTTGTACTGCAGCCGCTGGATATGGAAGTCGGTGCGGGGACATTCCACCCAGCGACCTTCCTGCGCGCGATAGGGCCTGAAAGCTGGAGCGCTGCCTACGTGCAGCCCTGCCGCCGCCCGACGGACGGGCGTTACGGAGAGAACCCTAACCGCCTGCAGCAGTACTACCAGTTCCAGGTCATCATGAAGCCCTCCCCAAAGAACTTTCAAGATTTGTATCTCCAGTCTTTGACGACACTGGGCGTTGATACCTCCATTCACGACGTGCGCTTTGTTGAAGACAATTGGGAGTCCCCGACCCTCGGGGCATGGGGCTTAGGCTGGGAGGTCTGGCTGAACGGCATGGAAGTGACACAGTTCACCTACTTTCAGCAAGCGGGTGGTCTAGAGTGCTATCCGGTCACCGGCGAAATTACTTACGGCATCGAGCGTATTGCGATGTACCTGCAAGGCGTAGACAGCATTTACGATTTGGTGTGGTCTGATGGGCCTGCGGGCAAGGTGACCTATGGCGATGTGTTCCACCAGAACGAGGTGGAAATGTCCCGCTATAACTTCGAAGAGGCCGACATCAAACACCTGTTCGCCAGCTTCGATCATTACGAGCACGAGGCCATGCGACTGGTTGAAAAAGACCTGTCTCTACCCGCCTATGAAATGGTAATGAAAGCGTCCCACGTCTTTAACCTGCTCGATGCTCGGCACGCTATTTCTGTTACAGAGCGCCAGCGCTTTATACTCCGCGTGAGGGCTCTGGCGCGGGCGGTTGCAAAGGCTTACTTCAACACCCGCGCCGGGCTGGGTTTCCCGCTAGCCACCGAGGCCCTGCGTATAGAGGCCCTAGACCGGATTCAGGCAGAGGCAAAATAGCGCATGAGCACTGACACGCTGCTAGTAGAATTGGGCACAGAAGAATTGCCCCCAAAGACATTGAAGCCTCTGAGCTTGGCGTTTCGGGACGGCATCGTAGACGGCCTGAAGCAACGCGAGTTACGTTATGGCCAAGTGCAGTGCTTCGCCACTCCGCGCCGTTTGGCCGTCCTCATTTTTGACGTCCAGTTAAAAGCACCCGAGAAAACAGTCGAAGTTCTGGGGCCTCCGCTAGATCGCGCGCGAGACGAAGCGGGGAACTGGTCGAACGCCAGCAACGGTTTCGCTAAAAAACAGGGCGTAGCGCCGGAGCAACTGCAGAGTATCGATACCCCTAAGGGGCCGCGGTTGGGTCTTCAAAAAACCGTCCCCGGCGTGGCTGCGCGGGATGCTCTCAACGCTATAATACAGAGCAGCATTGCGGGCTTGCCTATTGCACGGCGTATGCGCTGGGGCGCTAGTCGAGAAGCGTTTGTCAGACCGATACATTGGGTGGTTGCCATGCTGGGCCAAGATTGCGATCACGGTAAAATTTTTAACCTGAGCACCGGCAATACAACGCGCGGCCATCGCTTCCATAGCAGCGGTTTACTTACCTTAAATCACGCTGAGGATTACGAGTCTGCACTGGCCAAAGCCAACGTGATCGCCTCTTTTGAGCAGCGCCAACAGATCATTCGTGAGCAGGTAGAGGCGCAGGCCCTCACCCTGGGTGCTAACGCCGTTATCGCAACAGATTTACTGGAAGAGGTCACAGGCCTGGTGGAATGGCCGGTCGCACTCACTGGGTCCTTCGAGGAGCGCTATTTGCAAGTGCCGCCGGAGGCACTGATTTCTTCTATGAAAGAGCATCAGAAATATTTTCATCTGGTCGACAGCAAAGGCGAGCTTCTGCCCTACTTCATCACCGTAGCGAATATTGAAAGTTCTGATCCACCGCAAGTCATAGCAGGTAATGAGCGGGTCATTCGTCCTCGGCTGTCAGATGCCGCCTTTTTCTTTGAAACGGATAAAAAAATTCCACTAGCCGACCGGGTCGCAAGCCTGAGCAATATCGTCTTTCAACAAAAGTTGGGCACCCTGCTGGATAAGACCGTGCGCATAAGCCAGCTAGCCGCTTTGCTGGCACCGGACGTCGGCGCGTCGGTTGCGTTTGCGCAACGGGCTGCGGAACTGAGCAAAGCCGATCTGGTGACCGATATGGTGCTGGAATTTGCCGATATGCAGGGCATTGCTGGATCCTACTATGCTCTGCACGACGGCGAAGAGGCAGAAGTTGTTGCGGCGCTGGCGCAACAATATTGGCCGAAATTTGCCGGCGACCGTCTTCCTGAAGCGGCAACCGCCTGCACTCTGGGCCTCGCAGATCGACTGGACACACTGGTCGGAATTTTCGGAATTGGACAGCCGCCCACCGGCTCCAAAGATCCTTTTGCGCTGCGCAGAGCATCATTAGCGGTGTTGCGCATTTTAGTGGAGAAGCGTCTAGACCTGGACTTAATGGAATGCCTGGATCAGGCCGTGGCCCAGTATCCGGCAAGCACTCTCGCCGCCGGAACTGCAGAACAGGTGTTTAACTATATGATCGAACGCTTTCGCGCCTGGTATGAAGAGGAGAATATTCCTGCCGAAGTGTTCAAGTCTGTCAGCGCACGAAATCTATCCCGCCCGCTGGATATTCAGCGCCGTGTGGAGGCCGTATACGCCTTTTCACTGTTGCCTCAGGCGCAGGCTCTGGCTGCCGCCAACAAGCGTGTTTCCAATATCCTTGGCAAATTAGATAGTGCCCATTCTTTCGGCAATGTGAGCGCCAACTTACTTGTTGAGCCACAGGAGAAGAAGCTTTTGGGCTGCCTCGAAGACCTTAGCAATATCTGTCGCAAGCACTTGGAGCACGATGAATACACTGAAGCATTGTCATGTCTGGCCGCCTTGCGTGAGCCTGTAGATGCTTTTTTCGATGACGTAATGGTCAACGTGGAAGATGCTCCGTTACGTGACAACCGCCTTAACCTACTAAAGCGTCTGCGTGATCTTTTCTTAGAAGTGGCTGATATCTCCCTGTTAGCGGTCAGCAAATAACGTTAGCGGCCAGGAACATCCGCCTGTTGTTGGCAAAAAGGGTCAGATGCGCAACAGGTTTTTTCCCGGAGCGGAATTATCTCCTTAACGGACCCTTCTTGATCTACACTGACGACCTGTGACAGGGAATACTCGATGGCACTAACCGAGAATCATTTCATCATTATCGCCGCCGTATTGGCAGCGACGATACTCACCGCGCTGTTCATCAGTATCTGGCAAGGCGTCTCCAGTAGGCGGACACTGGCCGAGTGCCGAGAGCAGTTACGGATACGCGAAGAGGCGTTGACAGAAGCGAGTGCACAGCAGCGTGGTCAGGCCGTTGCGCTGGAGCAAGCACAGCTGCAATTGCAGGCTAAGTCTTCAGACCTCTCCGCCTTAACGGACGATCTCACCCAGATTCGAGCCCAACTCAATGCTTCCTTACAGGAAAATACCCAACTGCAAACACAGCAGGACGAACGAGAGGACCGGCACCTAGAGCAAATTAAGCTGTTGAATGAAACCCGCGACAACCTCAAAAAAGAGTTCGAAAACCTCGCCAACAAAATTTTTGAAGACAAAGGCAAGAGCTTTACAACAACCAGTCAGGCGTCACTGGAGGTCCTGCTAAAACCTTTTCGCGAGCAAATCACTGGTTTCCAAACTCGCATAAACGAGGTGCATTCGGAATCTATCAAGGGCAACACCGCCCTTGAAAAGGAGATTCAGAAAGTACTGGAGATTGGTCTGGAAATGAACAGCCAGGCCAGCAATCTGACAGTAGCATTGAAAGGCGATAAAAAAGCCGTCGGTAACTGGGGGGAGGCCCAGTTGGAACGTACGCTGGAGCTGGCGGGATTGCAGTCAGGGGAGCACTATGAGGCACAATCCGTGTATCGAGACGGGGAGGGGAAGCGTAAGCTCCCTGACTTTATTATTAAACTGCCGGATAATAAAAACCTGATCATCGACAGCAAAGTCTCTCTAATTGACTATGACCGCGCCATCGGAGCGACCACCGATGAGGAGCGGGTGGGCGCCCTGAATGCCCACGCACAGGCGGTTCGCAATCATATCGACGACCTAGCATCGAAGGATTATGCCAACCTTCCCGGCATTGGTAGCCCAGACTTTGTACTCATGTTTATGCCTATCGAGCCCGCCTACATTGAGGCCATGAAACACAACAAGGGCCTGTTTAATTATGGCTATCAAAAAGGCGTGGTGATGGTTTCTCATACCACCCTTATGCCTATTCTGCGCACGGTGGCAAACCTATGGATGGTTGAACACAGCAATCAGGAGGCGAAAGAGATTAGCAGCAGAGCGGGGGACATTTACAACCAAGTCTGCCTTGTCGCAGATCGGCTACACAAATTAGGTAACACCCTAAAGGCCGCCAACAACCACTATAATGACGCCGTAACAGGCCTAGCAGGTAAGCAGGGGTTGCACGGCAAAGTCGAGCGTTTCCAACTACTGTCGACCCGTGCAAATAAAGAAATGGCTGTGCTAGAGCCTATTCACGATGACATTGAAAACAGTCGCTTAGAGTCTGTGACAGAAACAACGGATAACAAGAGCCAGCAACCGCCACAGCTAGAGAACTAAGCCGTCAAATATCAAGGTTGGCCACTGACAGCGCATTATCTTCGATAAACTCACGCCGCGGCTCGACCTGATCACCCATTAATGTGGTGAACATTTGGTCGGCCGCGATGGCATCTTCTACTGTCACTTTGAGCATCCTTCTAACATCTGGGTCCATGGTCGTTTCCCAAAGCTGTTCCGGATTCATTTCTCCCAAGCCTTTGTAGCGCTGAATGTTATAGCCCTTGCGTGCCTCCGTCATCAACCAGTTCAAGCCATCGGCAAACACTCGGGTTTGCAGCACCTTTTCGCCACGCTGAAAATAACCGTCCTCTTCGATCAGGTTATTGAGCGTTTCGCCCAGCGCTATCAGGCTACGATACTCGCCGGAAGAGAAAAACTCGTGGTGATATTCTGTTTCTGACTCTACCCCGTGAGAGAGTAATTTCACCACGGGGAAATAGAGCTGACGCTCCTGATCTTTTCTTACCAAAACAGAATATCTGGATCCTTTGGCCGCCACTGAAAGTAAGCGCTCACTAAGTTGTTCGCAAAACACGCTAACGGTAGGCTCCTCTTTCATCTGCTCAAGGGTCAGCGATAAGCCATATACCATTTCCCAGAGCACCATTTCCGAATACAACCGGCCAAGGCGATTAATTGTTACTGCAACGGCACGGTAATCATTAACCAGTTGCTCCAAGCCGCTGCCTGAGATAGCAGGCGCCTCAGGGTTAACGACGATCGAAGCCGATTCCAGCGCGGATTGTGTCAAAAACTGATCGAGGGCTTCGTCATCTTTCAGATACTGGTGCTGTTTTCCCTTGGCAATCTTGTACAGTGGTGGCTGAGCGATGAAAATATGGCCGCGGTCGACCAGTTCACGCATCTGACGGAAAAAGAAGGTTAAGAGCAGGGTTCTAATATGGGACCCATCGACATCCGCATCGGTCATAATGATGATACTGTGGTAGCGTAATTTATCCGGGCTGAACTCTTCTTTTCCGATGCCACAGCCTAGAGCCGTCACGATATTGCCAACTTCTGCAGATTCGAGCATCTTGTCAAATCGAGCTTTTTCGACATTAAGAATCTTGCCTTTTAAAGGCAGGATCGCCTGATACTTGCGATTGCGCCCCTGCTTTGCAGAACCTCCCGCAGAATCACCCTCCACTAGATATATCTCAGACAACGCGGGGTCTTTTTCCTGACAGTCGGCTAGCTTTCCAGGCAGCCCCGCGATATCCAAGGCACCCTTGCGTCGGGTCATCTCTCTGGCCTTGCGCGCGGCTTCACGGGCCCGCGCAGCGTCAAGCATTTTTCCGACAACCGCCTTAGCTTCTAAAGGGTTTTCCATTAAGTAATCATTTAATTGCGCGCTCATCGCCTGATCGACAGCGGGCTGCACCTCTGAAGACACCATTTTATCTTTGGTCTGGGAAGAAAACTTAGGGTCAGGTACTTTCACTGAAACAACCGCTGTCAGGCCTTCTCGTGCATCTTCACCGGTTGTGTCCACTTTGGCTTTCTTCGACAGCCCTTCACGCTCAATATAGGCATTAAGGCATCGGGTTAGCGCCGTCCTGAAGCCGGTCAGGTGGGTACCGCCATCACGCTGAGGTATGTTATTGGTATAACAAAGAACGTTTTCTTGAAAACCGTCGTTCCACTGCAGCGCGACCTCCACCTCAATGCCATCTTCATACTGATGCTGGAAGTAAAACGGCTTGTTTACCGGCTTTTTATTCAAATTAAGGTAGTCAACGAAGGCCAATAAACCGCCCTCATACTCATAGGCCTCTTCCTTCCCGCCGCTGCGCGCATCCTTCAGCAAGATACACACTCCAGAATTCAAAAAGGCAAGCTCCCGCAAGCGTTTGGCCAGCTGCTCAAAATGGAACTTTATGTTGGTAAAGGTATTCGGTGAGGGCTTAAAGCGGACCGTCGTGCCACTTGTCTCTGTAGTGCCTATTTCTGCCAGCGGCGCTTGCGGTATGCCGTGAACATACACCTGCTCGTACAGTTTACCGCCTCGTCTAATCGTCAACACCAACTCTTCAGAGAGAGCGTTGACCACGGAGACCCCTACGCCGTGGAGCCCTCCTGAAACCTTATAGGCGTTTTCATCGAATTTACCGCCGGCGTGCAATACCGTCATCACAATTTCGGCAGCAGAAACCCCATCCTCATGCATCTCTGTCGGGATACCTCGCCCATCATCGCTGACGGACACCGATTCGTCAGGATGAATGACGATGTTGATTTTTTCGCAGTGGCCGGCAAGCGCCTCATCTATTGAGTTATCGACCAGTTCAAAGACCATATGGTGCAGCCCAGAACCATCATCCGTGTCGCCAATATACATCCCTGGGCGCTTGCGGACCGCATCCAAACCCTTCAGCACTTTGATGTTATCTGAGTTATACGTATTTATGTCGTCGCTCATGGATTCTCACTCTTAATGCATGTTTTATGTATAAGGGGTGCCGTCACTCTTCCGAATGGCGCCTCACAACACCCTGTTCCACGTGGAACATTGCCAGTTCTTCACCTTCAGGCCACACCGACCTGATTTCCCGCTGGTCGATACAGGTGATAAATACCTGCGCCTCCATAGACGCCAACAACTCGCAGACCAAAAGGCTATGGGCGTTATCGAGCTCCGAGGGCAGATCATCGATAAGGTACGTGCATTTGCCCCGCCCTAGCTGAGTCATCAGCCGGCCCTGCGCCAACTTTAACCCGCACACGACGAGTTTTTGCTGCCCTCGGGACAATGTCTCTGCCGCCAAATGGCCACCTGACATCACCCTGATATCCGCGCGCTGCGGGCCAGAATGTGTATACCCCTGTTCTGCGTCTGCAGAAAATCCCTGCGCCAAAGCTTCACTATAGCTTAGCTGCCGGTCCCATCCTTGCTGATATCGCAGCTCCAGCGAACCTAAAGATGGCGCCAATCTTGCCATGATCTCCTTGAAACACGGCGCTAAAATCTGAAAATAACCCTTTCTGTACTCGTTTATCGCAGCGCCCGTTTGCGCCAAGTCACGTGTCCAGGCGGTCAACTCCTGGTCCGATATTTTACCACGCCGCAGTAAGTTGTTGCGCTGTTTTATGCTTCTTTGGAATCGCTGCCACTGGCCGAAAAACTGGTGTTCCACGTGGAACACTCCCCAATCCAGATATTGGCGCCGCGCGCCAGGTGCGCCCGTCAGCAGCCCAAAACTCTCGGCCGTGATAACCTGCAACGGCAATTGCTCTGCCAGCTCAGCAACCGTTCGGACCGCTCTTCCTCCTATCTTAATTTGCGCCTCACCACTACGATTGCGCTGCACGCCCACCGGCGTCCCCACTCCAACCCCAACCGCACCCGCTTCGGCAACGGGCGGCGGCGACTCAAGCACTGTCGTCCCAAACACCGTACAGCTGGCCGACTCATGGTTGATAAGCGACTTAACACTGCTACCGCGAAAGGAACGAGCCATTCCCAGCAGGTGTATTGACTCCAGCACACTGGTTTTTCCACTGCCATTGCAGCCGAAAAACACATTTACGCCTTTCAAGCCCTGCAACCTCACCTGTAACAGGTTTCTTACGTTGCTTATTTGTAACTGGGTCAGCGCCACAACTACTGGGGAATATCGGGCATAAGCCGAAAAAAACCCATTAAAGCTCCGCGCATAATCAGAATGCGCTCAATTAGAGCCGCATCGGCATGACGACATAGAGCGAATCGCCCTCGTCGGACTCCTCCAGCAGCGCGCTGCTATTAGGGTCCGCCAACGACAGCTGAATCTGATCTCCACTCAGCACCCCAAGAACATCCAACAAATAACTAACATTAAAGCCAATTTCAAGCGTCTCACCGGAATAATCAACCGGAACCGTTTCTTCGGCCTCCTCCTGCTCCGGGTTATTCGCAACGATATCCAGGGTATTGGCCGTCAGCTTCAAGCGAACACCTCTAAACTTCTCATTGGACAAGATCGCCGTTCGCGTAAATGCCTGCCTCAATTCCTGGCGGGCGCCCTTCAGAATATTATTCGGCGACCGTGGCACCACTTTCTCATAATCGGGAAACTTACCGTCCACAAGCTTTGAAGTGAAAGTAAAGTCACCTGTCGCTGCCCTGATGTGGTTGCTGCCAATGTTGATCTGGATCTCTGCCTCGTCGTCCACTAATAGGCGGGCAAGCTCCAAAACACCCTTGCGAGGAAGAATCACCTGCACGCCCCCCTCTCCAGTGACGCTTATCTTGTCTTTCAACGTACACATGGCCAAACGGTGTCCGTCGGTCGCTACGACGCGCAGCTGCTTAGTGTCTAGCTCCCACAACATCCCATTCAAATAGTAGCGCACATCCTGCTGGGCCATGGCAAAGCCGGTACGATCAATCAAACGCTTCAACTGGCCCTGCTTGAGGGTAAGCTGATGCGTTCCAATACTGTTTTCAACATTGGGGAACTCTCTCGCTGGCAGCGTAGAGAGCGTAAAGCGGCTACTGCCGGACCTCACCGCCACCTTGTTTTCTTTAGCGCTGAACTTGATATCGCTACCCTCTGGCAGCGATTTACAGATATCCAACAATTTTCGAGCAGGGACCGTAACCTCACCAGACTCCTCGCCCGCCACCGCAAGCTGTATGCGGCCGACCAGCTCCACCTCTAAGTCTGTTCCTGTCAGCGACAGCCAGTCCTCCTTCAGCACCAGCAATACATTCGCCAAAATAGGCAATGTTTGCCTACGCTCAACGACGCCTGCCACAAGGTTTAACGATCTGACCAAGCTGTCCCGCGAAATACTGAACTTCATATTGGTGTTTTCCCTTCCCTAACAATAATACGATCTGGTGCTGCCAGACAGGTTGCGACACATAAACGAAACTTGGTTTTGTTTATGTGTTCAGGTCGTCAACGTTCTTAACAAATTTTTGTAATCTTCTCGAATATCCGAGTTTGTTTCACGAAGTTCCTTGATTTTACGGCAAGCATGAAGAACTGTCGTGTGGTCTCTACCGCCAAAACTGTCTCCAATCTCTGGCAAACTATGGTTGGTCAATTCCTTTGATAAGGCCATCGCCATTTGGCGCGGCCTGGCAACGGAACGACTGCGCCGACGCGACATCATGTCCGCAATTTTGATTTTATAATACTCCGCAGCGGTTCGCTGAATATTGTCCATACTAACCTGCCTGTCCTGCAATGCCAGTAAATCCTTAAGGCTCTCTTTGATCAACTCTATATCGATGGGTCGCGCCAAGAAGCGAGCACTCGCTATCACTCTCTTAAGTGCACCTTCTAGCTCCCTGACATTCGATCGAATCCGCTGTGCGATAAAAAATGCCGAATCAGGGGGCAAATCAATACGAACTTCACTCGCTTTCTTCATCAATATCGCGACTCGAGTCTCAAGCTCTGGAGGCTCCACAGCAACCGTAAGACCCCACCCAAAGCGTGACTTAAGTCTCTCCTCAAGGCCGTCAATTTCCTTGGGGTAACGATCACATGTTAGGATCATCTGTTGCCCCCCTTCGAGCAGGGCATTAAATGTGTGGAAGAATTCTTCTTGTGAACGGTCTTTCTTTGCAAAAAACTGTATGTCGTCTATTAGCAGTGCGTTAACAGAGCGATAATAACGCTTAAAATCAGTTATCGCGTTTAATTGCAGCGCCTTGACCATGTCGGCAACAAACCGCTCCGAGTGAAGGTACACAACTTTAGCCTCTGGATTGTGCACCTTCAAGGCATTGCCGACGGCGTGCATTAAATGCGTTTTACCAAGACCGACACCGCCATATAGAAACAACGGATTATAGGAAGTACCAGGGTTTTCGGCGACCTGCCGGGCCGCCGCCAGCGCTAGCTGATTGGACTTGCCCTCCACAAAGCTATCAAAGGTGTAGTTCTCGAAAAGGTGGTGCTGATGGTCCACCGGGGCGCCACCATCAAGCACACTAGGCGGCCTTCTCTGGGCCAACAAAGGCGTAGTGCGCACAATCTCTGGCGCCCCCATGACACCGTCGGCATCAAACAACCCCTGTTTGATGCCAGCCAAGGGGGAGGCCTCCGGCTCTATGCACGTAGCTGCTGCAACAGCAATGGGCCCAATTTCGAGAGCAATTTGTAGCGCGTCGTCCGGCTGAAGCTCGCGTACGAGCGCACATATCCGCTCCGAATACTTCTCTGCCACAAAATCCTTAATAAACCTGTTCGGGGCAAAAAGCGTCAGTGAACGACTATCTGCACTGGCTTTTAAGGGCCGAATCCAAGTATTAAATTGTTGCGACGGCAGCTCGTCACGCAAGCGATTGACACATTTCTGCCACACAGCATCAGGCAAAGAAAACCCCTTAAAGCCAGGTAAGAGACCCGGACTTCTAAAAAAGTAACGAATGATAGTTGTTTTAATTTGCCGAGCATTTTTGCCGAGCAAGTCAACACATAATACCCCTGAACCGCCGAGTTATCCACATATAAACGCCAAAAACCTAAAAATATTTTATCTATAGTATTCAGTATGTTATCTAGTATATGGCGACATTATAGCCAACCCAAAAAATTTCGCACATGAGTAACATTTTCTGTGCATAACCTGTGTGTATGTTTTTGAAAAGGTGTGCACGACTGCTCTAAACAAGGGGGCTCAACATTTAGGTGAGGGCGCCCGCACACACAAAAGCCACCCTGACTCACAGTATCTTTTAAAACGAAACCGCTGCGCCTGCGCCAATAAAATAGTTCCGCTTTTGATTGAATTAGGCAGTACATTTACATAGAATAGCCCACCTTTTTTCTGGCCGGACACTAAACTCAAGCGTTTGATATAACCAATGGGTTTGCCGGCTACTCTATCAATCTGGAACACATACGATGAAAAGAACATTCCAACCTAGCGTTTTAAAACGCGCTCGCACGCACGGCTTTCGCGCTCGTATGGCCACAAAAGGCGGCCGCCACGTAGTAGGGCGCCGCCGAGCCAAGGGCCGCAAGCGTCTGACTGCATAGAGTTACAGCTTGGCTGACCAGAGCTCTGGGTTCGGCAAAGAGAAGCGCCTACTCAACGCCAAAGACTACAGCCGCGTGTTTGACAACCCAGATGCCCGAGCCTCACATCAGAACGTATTGTTACTGGCAAAAATTAATAACTGCACCGGTCATCGTTTGGGCTTGGTCATCGCCAAGAAGAATGTTCGACTAGCCGTTCATCGAAATCGAATAAAACGAGTGGCTCGCGAGTTTTTGCGTACCCGCCCAGCCGGTGAATCCGCCGTCGACATTGTGCTCCTCGCGAGGCGCGGTATAGGTGATTTGGATAATGATGAACTATCCTCTATATTGCAGCAGCAGTGGAAGAAACTGATACACCAAACCACTAAAACGATACTGAACAATAGCCAGGACTCCTAATGCGCCGCCTGTTGATTTTTCTGATCTCCTGCTACAAGACTTGCCTCAGCCCCTTCATGGGTAATCATTGCCGGTTTTATCCCAGCTGCTCCTCCTATGCCCAAGAGGCGATCGACGCACACGGCGTTATTAAGGGAAGCTATCTGGCCCTGCTTCGGGTGGCACGATGCCATCCCTGGCATGAAGGGGGAGAAGACCCTGTCCCACCCTGTCCACACCAACACTAGGCCACAGATACTCTATTATGGATTTGCAACGCACACTCCTCATCGGCGCCATTGCCGCACTATCGTTTATGCTGCTCACAAAATGGGTTAGCTTCACTGACGAAAAAAGTGCATCGGTGATGCAAGACACGTCACGTCTTATTTCCGCCACGGACGAAGTGCCCTCAACGCTGCCCGCGCCCGCAATAGATTCTGTCGCTAACGCCGGAGAAGACATTCCTGTCGCTCCAGAATACAGTTCTTCAGAGGCCAAACCGTCCACTACCGTTGACGTTAAAAGCGGGCGTATTATCCAGATTAAGACGGACGTATTACAGCTGGCAGTCGACCTACAAGGCGGCGATATTATGGAACTTTCACTGCCAAAGTTTTTGGCAGAACTGGACGATCCCAATGACCCATTCGTATTGCTGGAAGACAATGCCGCCCTCACCTATATCGCACAAAGCGGACTCATCGGCCCCGACGGAATCGACAGTAATGGCAGAGCTCTTTTTAACGCCTCAGCCGCCACCTATGTCCTTAAACCTGGAGACGATTCAGTTGTTGTTGATTTACAATGGCAAGGCAACGCAGGCGTCCGCGTCACCAAGCGCTTCACCTTGTACCCTGGCTCCTACCTCATCGACGTAGACTATTTGATTGAAAATAATAGCGCAGAGCGCTGGCAGGGTAATCTGTTTGGACAAATCAAACGAGGGAGTGCGCCACCTCCGTCCGCGAACACTAACGCCATGGGCATGAAGCCATTCTTGGGAGTCGCGCTCACACAGCCTGACGACCGCTTTACCAAGTTCACCTTTGATGACCTTGAAGAAGAGTCCTTCAAAGCCCAGCTGCCCGGAGGATGGATAGCGGTGGTGCAGCACTACTTTCTAAGCGCCTGGATTCCAAATCCTGACCAAATCCAGACTTACAGCGCACGCGTAACCTCTACCGGCTTCAACATCGCGGGATTCACCAGCCCGGCTTTAACCCTCGATCCGGGTAAATCCGGAGAAGTCGGTGCCAAATTCTATGCTGGGCCAAAGGATCAGTACCGACTTCAAGAAATTTCACCCTATTTGGACCTCACTGTCGACTACGGTTTTCTTTGGTGGATCGCCCAGCCGCTTTTCTGGTTACTGACAAACATCCACGCGTTAGTAGGTAACTGGGGTGTTGCCATTATATTGCTGACTGTTCTCATTAAGGCCGCTTTTTTCAAGCTCTCTGCAGCCTCTTACAGGTCGATGGCAAACATGCGCCGCGTTCAACCCAAAATGGTCGATATCAGGGAACAGTTCGCTGACGACAAACAAAAACAATCTCAAGCCATGATGGAGCTTTACAAGAAAGAAAAAATTAATCCGATGGGCGGCTGCCTTCCTATCTTAGTTCAAATGCCTGTATTTATAGGCCTTTACTGGATGTTAATGGAAAGCGTCGAGCTGCGGCAAGCGCCTTTTATACCTGTCTCTTATACACATCTCCGAGCCCACGAGACAAGAGG